>OJKF01000021.1_pt1 | contig 135869 bp, 100 predicted proteins | sample 1596531 | NCBI WGS metagenome assembly OJKF01 (sample SAMEA4350128, study PRJEB24818) | metagenome | biome: human; feature: gut; material: faeces | place: Denmark | collected 2013-09 | reverse complement strand
TTTGTGGAAAAAGAACGGTTTGGTTGGGAATGTAAGGACGAAAATGTAACTTTGCCATAACGAAAAACTTTATACCTAAAGATACGAAAACTTTGGGTAATAACAAAGCCCGGGCTTGAGAAAGTCTGGGCTTTGCGCATAAAAAAAGGCTGTGTCAGCGTTTTGACACAACCTCTTTTACTATTAAGAATTGTGCTTTTAAAAAAAGAAATTATTGTTCTACTCTTTGATTCTCAATGAATTTACTGGGTGATACACCATACTTTTCTGAAAAGTTACGATAGAAAGTTGCCCGGGAGGTGAAACCGCATGCAAACATCAGTTCTTTTACATTACTCTTTGGATTTTCGGCGGCTAACTGTCTGAAATATTCCAGTCGAAGATAATTAATGTATTCCCGGAAACCTGTAAAGCCCTGACTTTTGATTGCTGCTGAAATATCATGTTCCTGTTTATTCAGGGACTTGGCTAAAAGTTCTATATTATACCGTTGATCGGTATAGGGATGCTGTTCCTGAAGATAGGCTTCAATCGTTGAGAAGAGCGGGAGAGTAGGAGATGGCTTTCCAGCTTGTAGCATTATAGTGCTTTCCGTATTCTTTGCATTATGAATCATGTTTATATGGTTCGAAAACGGATTCTCATAACGTAAATATTGTATGGAGAATAAGACCGTAAAAACGATTGCCATAATGCCGAACAGATTGAAAACAAATTCATTGATATTTAGAGTGAACAAAATGTATATCCCTAAAAATACGAATAGAAAACCGATGAATAGATACATGTTATTATTTATCCTGCGGTAGGTCTTGTTATTCATCATCGGATAAATAAGAAGAACGAGTGGGGTAAAAACGGATAACAGGAATATGCAAACCCTAAGCTTGACATCTATTTGATGGATATTCGGAATAATTTCATCTATGGAGTGGATGGGAGTGATATTCCCATTGAAACCTAAATAACTGATTCCTACAGTTATCGTAATGATGGGTAATAATAGAAAAGTAAATATTCTGAAATGGTTCAGATAGCCCGGTGATAAAGAAGCGATAGGGAACAGGGCTACAATATTTGCTAAAGCATACCATTTGAGCATTTTCTCAATGTTGAGCAATTCTGTGAAGTTGTATTCCGGAGTGTCTGTGACAATTGTCAGCCATCCGATATTTTCCCATGAAAACATAATACCGATGCCGGTTGCTATAATTCCCCAATATAATTTCGGATAATTGTCTTTAGCACGTATAATAAGGATGATTCCTATAATTAACGCAATCAGATCAAGTGTAAGCTCAATAGATAGATGTGTAATTCCCATTTTTTTTGACGTGTTTCTATTCCTTGCCAGTCAGTGTGTAAATCTTTCCCGTACAAAGGTAGGTAAAATAGAAATATCAGGCAATAAAAAAGATATGGCTTTGGAGAAACTTAGTTGTGCGGCGATATGCTATATTTCTTTCGCTGAATCATTTTCGGCCAATTCTTTGATCTCTTTATTCAAAAATACAGAAAGCACAGTTCTTACTACAACCACTCCACCCAGGATTGCCAATTCGTCCAACGTTGGATCAACCACAGTTTTTAGTATGTCGGAAGCAATTAGAAATTCCAATCCAAGCAAAAGGTAAGTGCCAAAATCCGCCCTCAACTGCCGTATATTGTTAACCGTATATGTTCCGTTGAATCGTTTTATTTCATTGCGTAAAAAGGCGATGAAGCAGACTAATACTCCGTAAGTGACAATTAGCAGACTAATAACACTGATAATAGTGGCAAGTGTATTTAAGAATGTGAGTAGCATTGTTGTATAATGTTTTAGTATCTGTTATGTAAACAGGCGAAGTCATACAAAAGTTCTCGAATTAGCTACATTATTTGCTCTTACAGGTTTATATTTGTATATTCAAGTTAAAAGCTACCTATTTGTCCAGTTTAAATAGTGTCTGGAGGGTATTCAAAGTGGGTTGAAAGTGGATGTAAATCAAACACTGATTGGTACAAAGGAGAAAGAAAAGATGATATGGTTTATATGAAGTAATACATTTCTGAATAAATTTATCCATATCAAATTATTACAAATAAAAAGAACTCCTGTAATCGTTAAGATTACAGGAATTCTTTATCTATATAAAGTAACCTGAATTACTTACCTAAAGCCTGAGCAACATCAACCGCACAAGCTACTGTACAACCTACCATCGGGTTGTTACCAATTCCCAGGAATCCCATCATTTCCACGTGAGCAGGAACTGATGAAGAACCAGCGAACTGAGCGTCTGAGTGCATACGGCCCATAGTGTCTGTCATACCATAAGAAGCAGGACCGGCAGCCATGTTATCCGGGTGAAGAGTACGACCTGTACCACCACCAGAAGCAACAGAGAAATAAGGTTTGCCAGCAAGAACACGTTCTTTCTTGTAAGTACCAGCAACTGGGTGTTGGAAACGAGTCGGGTTAGTAGAGTTACCTGTGATAGATACGTCTACACCTTCTTTCCACATGATAGCTACACCTTCGCGAACGTCGTCAGCACCATAACATTTTACTTTTGCACGAGGGCCGTCAGAGTAAGCGATTTCGCGAACAACTTTCAGTTCACCTGTGAAATAATCGAATTGAGTCTGAACATAAGTAAAGCCGTTGATACGAGAGATGATCTGAGCAGCGTCTTTTCCAAGACCGTTCAGGATGCAACGCAACGGTTCTTTACGTACTTTGTCTGCTTTTGCAGCGATTTTGATAGCACCTTCAGCAGCAGCGAAAGATTCGTGACCTGCCAGGAAAGCGAAACATTTAGTTTCTTCGCGCAGCAACATAGCAGCCAGGTTACCATGACCGATACCAACCTTACGGTCGTCAGCTACAGAACCCGGGATACAGAATGCTTGCAAACCGATACCGATAGCCTCAGCAGCTTCAGCAGCGTTTGTGCAACCTTTCTTGATAGCGATTGCACTACCTACCACATACGCCCATTTTGCATTTTCAAAACAGATAGGTTGAGTTTCTTCACACGTTTTATAAGGATCAAGTCCATGAGCTTCACAGATAGCGTTAGCTTCTTCGATATCTTTGATGCCGTTAGCGTTCAAGGCAGCGATAATCTGTTTGATACGACGGTCTTGGCTTTCGAATTTTACTTCTCTAATCATAGTTTCTTTCCTCCTTATATTATTCGTGACGTGGATCAATAGATTTAACTGCTCCCTGTTCTGCTGTTACGCGTCCGTAAGTGCCTGTAACTTTCTTCAAAGCTTCGTTAGCATCAGTACCTTTCTTGATTTCGTCCATGAACTTACCCATGTGTACGAATTCGTATCCGCAGATTTCGTCGTTCTTGTCCAAGAAGATTTGTTTGATATAACCTTCTGCCATTTCAAGGTAACGAGGACCTTTAGCCAAAGTACCATAAAGAGTACCTACTTGGCTACGCAGACCTTTACCCAAGTCTTCCAAACCTGCACCGATAATCAAACCACCTTCAGAGAAAGCTGATTGAGTACGTCCGTATACGATTTGCAAGAAAAGTTCGCGCATTGCAGTGTTGATAGCGTCGCAAACAAGGTCAGTGTTTAATGCTTCAAGAACTGTTTTACCCGGAAGAATTTCAGAAGCCATAGCAGCTGAGTGAGTCATACCAGAGCAACCGATTGTTTCGATCAAGGCTTCCTGGATGATACCTTCTTTAACGTTCAGTGTCAGTTTACAAGCACCTTGTTGAGGAGCGCACCAACCGATACCGTGTGTCAAACCAGAAATATCAACGATTTCTTTAGATTTTACCCATTTGCCTTCTTCGGGTATGGGAGCCGGTCCGTGGTTAGGACCCTTCTTTACAACACACATGTGTTCCACTTCGTGTGAATAAGTCATAATTAGCTCTTTTTTTAAGTGATATAATTAAAAATACGTAGTCACGATTCTCTAAATCGCCCACAAAGGTAGTCGATTTATTTGTTTCTGCAAATCGCCTTTTATTACTTTTTTGTGAAAAGAGACAAATCTGTTTACGTTTTTTCGTCGTTTGTAAAGTCGGGATTGCATTTGTGAAAGATTGAAACCGTGAGAACTATCTATCCTGTGCTTTGTTGTTATTAGAAAAAGAAAATTTATGGAACTGAATCAGATAGATATACATTATTTAATAGCGGCAATTTGTGTTATTTCATCTGCGCTTGTGTTTTATACGATAGGTGTTTGGGGAGAACGTATTCAAAGGAAATTAAAGTTTTGGCATATCATTTTCTTTCTTCTCGGGTTGTTGGCTGATACGGTGGGTACAAGCCTGATGGAGCATATTGCCGAACTGACTCATCTGCATGACGAAATGCATACGGTGACAGGGGCAATTGCTATTCTTCTGATGTTTGTACATGCGTTATGGGCGATATGGACCTATGTGAAGGGAACGCCTATAGAAAAGAGACATTTTAATCGTTTCAGCATTGTAGTTTGGTGCATTTGGCTTATACCTTATTTAATAGGGGTTTATTTGGGGATGCGATTACACGTATAGGATTAGGCAGCAGATAAATAGGGGGAGAGGGATTATTCCGCTAAAAGCTTACGTTATTTAGTTCAAAAGGATACAAAAATGAGGGTGTTCGGAGAGGGGTGTACAAAGCGCTGAAACGCCCACCAGTAAAGGGGGAAAAGCCAATGAAAACCAGTAGAGTAGAGAAGAGAAGAGTAAAGAAGAGTAAGTAAAAGTATTATTTCTGTTATAAACAACAGCAATAATACTGGGCAGAGAAGATGGCTTTGGATGCTGCCGTTGTCGGTTCGGATCACTTCGTCGGTACCGTTTCTGTTCCCGTGTCCCTCATGAACTGTTCGTCCGGCAGATGACCGACTTTTGTCTGGTAGGTTGTTGATGCTCGCCCGGTAGGTAACGGACATTCACACGGTAGATAACCTACGTTTGTACGTTAGGTAAATTCTATATTATTTCACGGGCTACCGTTTCAATACTTGTTTGCTAAAGTATCATTTGCTTCAAAACCGTACCGGAAGGAATGAAACGGATTGATAATTGTTTTTAGTAAGATTGTAGGCGTATCATTATTAGATATGGGATTAAAGTTGTAACTTTGTTGCTTCAAATATTAAATGAAGATATGATCGAAGTTTTAGAGTCTGCTTTACAGAAGGCTGCGGGTGAAGGAATGGATGAATTTATCCAAGCGTTTACAGATAAATATAAAGAGATTATCGGTGGCGAACTAACTGCCGAAACAATGCCTCTGCTGACAGGAGAACAACATTCTTTGCTGGCATATCAGATTTTTCGTGATGAGGTGATGGTAGGGGGATTCTGCCAATTGATTCAGAATGGCTATGGTGGCTATATCTTTGATAATCCGTTTGCGAAAGTGATGCGTTTGTGGGGAGCGGAAGAATTCTCTAAATTAGTTTATAAGGCTAAGAAAATCTTTGATTCCAACCGGAAAGATTTGGAAAAGGAACGGACGGATGATGAATTTATGGCTATGTACGAGCAATATGAAGCTTTTGATGAGTTGGAAGAAGCTTATTTAGAGATGGAAGAACAAGTCACAGCATTGATTGCAAGCTACGTAGATGATCATTTGGAACTTTTTGCAAAAATAATAAAGTAACGGATGCAGTATTTTTTAAGTACTTGCATTTATTAATTATGAATTAGAATTTATATCTTTGCAAAATCTAAAAAATATGTTTATGAAACAAGTGAAATTTTTCTTGGTGGCTTTGATGGCTGTGGTTATGGGTATGTCAGTTACTTCTTGTATGAAAGGAGAAAATAATACAGTAGTACCTGTATATGGTGTGATTACTTTAGTAAATACATTCCCATACCAGTTTCAAGTAGAAGGTAGTAACGTAATATTTGAGGCTAGTTCAATGTCAATCCCTGGTTTATCTAGTGATGCATATAGTGGGGATATTGTTCTGCTGAATGCACAATATGATACGGAAACGCAACCTGTTGATCAGAACACAAAAAAGATCATTGTGGAAGCTGCTGGAGCTGAAAAGTTGAATGTTAACTCATACGTTTCTTCAGATGATGTAACGTATAATCGTTCTATAATTTCTCTGAGTAGATATGGCTCTAGTGTTTCACCTTATCTTTACAGTGCAAAATGGATAATATTTCCTATGCCTTTCTGTGTCGAAAAAGAAGAGAATGTGTCTAGTCATACTTTTTATTTAGTGTATGATAAGGAGAATACTGCAAATGATGATAATACTATGGTATTACGTTTACGCCATACTTCTACTGAAGATGCCGATAAAGAAAAGACTGTAGTGACTCGTTATAGGGCTTTTAATATAGCTAATGTTGTAAGTCGTTTTGAAGGTACTAAACTCAAAACTATTAAAATTATAGTACCAGAACAAACGGGTGATTCACCTAAAATTGAAGAAGGTTCAAATAATGGGTATAAGGATGCAACTTATACTATTAATGATTATGATAAATACGTAACTAACAATTGAACTACAAAGAACTATTTAACATAGCAATGAAATTGATTTCCTCTCCGGCCAAGGCCTGGGAGGAAATTTCTATGGAAGAGGATAGGCGAAAAGTATTTATGGCTTTTGTCTATCCTATGATTGGTTTATGCGGTCTGTCCGTATTCATCGGTTCGTTATTGACGAATGGGTGGGGAGGTCCGCAAAGTTTCCAGATAGCTATGACCAATTGTTGCGCCGTAGCTGTAGCCCTGTTCGGTGGCTATTTTCTGGCAGCTTATGCCATCAATGAAATGGGAACAAGGATGTTTGGTCTGCATAGCAATATGCCGTTGACACAACAGTTTGCAGGATATGCATTGGTTGTGTCTTTCCTGCTTCAGATAGTAACCGGACTATTACCTGATTTTAGAATTATTGCTTGGTTGCTGCAGTTCTACATCGTCTATGTGGTATGGGAGGGAGTTCCTATACTGATGGGAGTAGAAGAAAAACAACGATTAAAATACACCCTTTTGTCGTCTGTATTGTTAATACTATGTCCGGCGGTGATACAGATCGTGTTTAATAGACTGACGGCTATACTTAATTAATGAGTAAAGATGAAACAACCTCCTGTAAATATAAAGAATAAACGGGCTACGTTTGATTACGAGCTGATAGATACCTACACAGCAGGTATCGTATTGACCGGTACGGAAATAAAATCCATTCGTTTGGGAAAAGCCAGTCTGGTAGATACGTTTTGCTATTTTACGAAAGGCGAATTGTGGGTGAAGAATATGCACATCGCCGAATATTTCTATGGATCGTACAATAATCATACGGCACGTAGAGAGAGGAAGTTGTTGCTTAGTAAAAAAGAATTGGAAAAACTTCAGCGGGAGATGAAAAATCCCGGCTTTACGATTGTCCCTGTACGCTTGTTTATCAATGAGAAAGGTTTGGCGAAACTGGTAGTCGCTTTGGCGAAAGGTAAGAAGGAATATGATAAACGAGAATCTATAAAGGAGAAAGACGACCGTAGAGATATGGCAAGAATGTTCAAGCGGTAAGTAAAAAACGCTATAAGATAAAACGCCGGACTACGAGAGGTCTGGCAGATGTTGGCAGAGTGGTAATTAGGTATTAATGTGATAGGGTAATGAAAAAGACAATTTCTCAGATCGTATCCGAACGCATCCTTATTCTGGATGGGGCAATGGGTACAATGATTCAACAATATAATCTCAAAGAAGAAGATTTTCGTGGTGAACGTTTTGCGCATATTCCCGGACAGCTGAAAGGGAATAATGACTTGTTGTGTCTGACACGTCCCGACGTGATTCAGGATATTCATCGTAAATACCTGGAAGCGGGTGCGGATATCATCGAGACCAATACATTTAGCTCAACCACAGTTTCTATGGCTGATTATCACGTAGAAGAATACGTACGTGAGATGAATCTTGCAGCCGTAAAATTGGCTCGTGACCTTGCTGACGAGTATACAGCCAAGAATCCAGATAAACCACGTTTTGTGGCCGGCTCCGTAGGACCTACCAATAAAACCTGTTCTATGAGCCCGGACGTGAACAACCCGGCTTATCGTGCTTTGAGTTACGACGAACTGGCTGCATCCTATCAGCAACAAATGGAAGCAATGCTCGAAGGTGGGGTAGACGCCATTCTGATTGAGACAATCTTTGATACCCTAAATGCCAAAGCTGCAATTTTTGCTGCCGAACAAGCCATGAAAATGACAGGCATAGAAGTGCCGATCATGTTATCTGTAACAGTGTCTGATATTGGCGGACGAACATTGTCCGGACAAACATTGGATGCATTTCTGGCTTCTGTGCAACATGCCAATATATTTTCAGTCGGTTTGAATTGCTCATTCGGTGCCCGTCAGTTGAAGCCGTTCCTGGAACAGCTGGCATCCCGTGCACCTTATTATATTAGTGCCTATCCGAATGCCGGGTTACCGAATAGTCTGGGTAAGTATGACCAGACACCTGCGGATATGGCTCATGAAGTGAGAGAATATATTGAAGAAGGATTAATCAATATTATTGGTGGCTGTTGTGGTACGACAGATGCTTATATTGCTGAATATCCCGCCCTTGTAGAAGGAGCTAAACCACACGTTCCTGCCTCTGCGCCGGATTGTATGTGGCTCTCCGGACTTGAACTGTTGGAGGTGAAGCCGGAAATAAACTTTGTGAATGTCGGCGAACGTTGCAACGTAGCCGGTTCGCGCAAGTTCCTTCGTCTCATCAATGAAAAGAAATATGATGAAGCCCTTTCTATCGCCCGCCAACAAGTGGAGGACGGTGCTTTAGTGATTGACGTCAATATGGACGATGGATTGTTGGAGGCAAAGACAGAGATGACTATTTTCCTGAATCTTATCATGTCCGAACCGGAAATAGCCCGTGTTCCGATTATGATCGATTCTTCCAAATGGGAAGTTATTGAAGCCGGACTGAAGTGTCTTCAGGGCAAATCAATCGTCAATTCTATTTCTTTGAAAGAGGGAGAGGAAGTTTTCCTTGAACATGCCCGAATCATCCGGCAATATGGAGCCGCTGCTGTGGTCATGGCGTTCGACGAGAAAGGACAGGCAGATACAGCCGCCCGTAAAATCGAAGTTTGCCAACGGGCTTACCTTCTTTTGGTTGACAAAATTGGTTTTAATCCTCACGATATTATTTTTGACCCCAATGTGCTTGCTGTAGCTACGGGGATTGAAGAACATAATAACTATGCTGTAGATTTTATTGAAGCTACCGCTTGGATAAAGAAAAATCTCCCTGGTGCACACATCAGCGGAGGAGTCAGCAACCTCTCTTTCTCTTTCCGTGGCAACAATTATATCCGTGAGGCCATGCATGCAGTGTTCCTTTATCACGCCATCCAACAAGGAATGGACATGGGGATTGTGAATCCGGGAACTTCCGTATTGTACACTGATATTCCGGCTGATGTCTTGGAAAAGATAGAAGATGTTGTCTTAAACCGTCGTCTGGATGCGGCGGAACGGCTTATCGAATTAGCGGAATCTCTGAAAGCAAACATGAGCGAAACTGCCGGACAACCGGCTGTCAAGCAAGATGCCTGGAGAGAAGGAACTGTTCAGGAACGTTTGAAGTATGCCTTGATGAAAGGAATTGGAGATTTTCTGGAACAGGACTTGGCAGAGGCATTGCCTCTTTATGATAAAGCTGTCGATGTAATTGAAGGACCGCTGATGGATGGAATGAACCATGTTGGTGAACTGTTTGGTGCCGGTAAGATGTTTCTTCCCCAGGTTGTGAAGACTGCCCGCACCATGAAGAAAGCCGTAGCTATCTTGCAACCGATCATTGAATCGGAAAAAGTGGAAGGAAGTGCTTCGGCAGGTAAAGTGCTACTGGCAACTGTAAAGGGGGATGTGCACGACATCGGAAAAAACATTGTAGCTGTAGTGATGGCCTGCAATGGTTATGATATTGTAGATTTAGGAGTAATGGTTCCTGCAGAAACCATCGTTCAGCGTGCTATTGAAGAAAAGGTAGATATGATCGGGTTGAGTGGACTGATTACTCCATCTTTGGAAGAAATGGCTCACGTGGCTGTTGAACTTGAAAAAGCAGGTTTGGATATTCCTCTTTTGATTGGTGGAGCCACTACATCGAAGATGCATACGGCATTAAAGATTGCTCCTGTTTATCATGCTCCGGTAGTACACCTGAAAGATGCTTCCCAAAATGCAAGTGTCGCTTCCAAATTGCTCAACCCGCAGGCAAAAGCCGAGCTGGTGAATGAATTGGAAACAGAATATGAAGCACTCCGTGAAAAGAGTGGGCTGATGAAGCGTGAAACTGTTTCGTTGGAAGAAGCACAGAAAAATAAGTTGAACCTGTTTTAAACATTGTCACAATGAAAAAGATTTTCTCTTTCTTATGTCTGATTGTAGCAGTCACTGCTATGACCTCCTGTTCTTCTGCAAAAGAAGAAAAAGGAACATCCGGAACCGGAAATGCTGTGTTGGATAATATTTTCGAGCGCAAAAGTGTGCGTGCTTATCTGAATAAAGGAGTAGAGAAAGAGAAAATCGACTTTATGCTTCGTGCCGGAATGGCTGCTCCTACGGGTAGGGATATCCGTCCATGGGAATTTGTGGTAGTATCTGATCGTGCCAAACTAGATTCAATGGCAGCAGCACTTCCTTATGCCAAAATGCTGACGCAGGCCCGTAACGCCATCATCGTCTGTGGAGATTCAGTACGCTCGTCATATTGGTATTTAGATTGTTCTGCAGCAGCACAGAATATTTTGTTGGCTGCTGAAAGTCTGGGATTGGGTGCTGTATGGACAGCGGCCTATCCTTATGAAGACCGTATGCAAGTAGTGCGTAAATATACTAACCTGCCCGATAATATTCTTCCGCTTTGTGTCATTCCTTTTGGCTATCCGGCTACAAAAGAGAACCCGAAACAGAAATTTGACGAGAAAAAGATACATTATAATCAGTATTAGTAAACAAAAGTTTTGTCTTTTCAATAATTTCCTTACATTTGCGTCCAAATTGATTAAAATCTGATACGCAAATGTTTGGAATAGACGACCCTTTTATTATTCTGCCTTACCTACTTTCGGTGGTATGTGTGATTTTCGCTGCCTGGTTTGGGCTGAAATATTGGAATAAGGACGACGAAAAAGACGAAACCCGATGAATACATTTACTCTTGGACTAATTGTGGTAGCTTATCTGCTGTCACTGGCCTACCTCGGCTTTTTGGGATATAAGAAAACAACGAATACCAGTGACTATTTGGTAGGCGGACGTCAGATGAATCCTATCGTAATGGCACTTTCTTATGGTGCTACGTTTATTTCTGCATCTGCTATTGTAGGTTTTGGAGGAGTGGCGGCTGCTTTTGGAATGGGTATTCAGTGGCTCTGTTTCCTCAATATGTTTGTTGGGGTGGTTATAGCTTTTATCTTTTTCGGTTTGCGTACCCGGCGTATGGGGGCGAAGTTGAATGTGAGTACTTTCCCTCAATTATTAGGCCGTCATTTCCGTTCCCGTAATATACAGGTATTTATTGCTGCTGTTATTTTCATCGGAATGCCGCTTTATGCAGCGGTTGTAATGAAAGGTGGAGCCGTATTCATCGAACAAATCTTTCAGATTGATTTCAATGTTTCCTTATTGATATTTACCTTGGTTATTGCTGCTTATGTCATAGCAGGGGGAATGAAAGGAGTAATGTATACAGATGCTTTGCAAGGAGTTATCATGTTTGGCTGTATGTTATTTCTGTTGTTTTCTTTGTATCAGGTGCTTGATATGAACTTTATCGAAGCTAATAAAGAATTGACTGCCATTGCTCCGCTAGTTCCGGAAAAGTTTAAAGCGCTAGGACATCAAGGATGGACTGCAATGCCCATCACAGGTTCTCCACAATGGTATTCGCTGGTAACTTCTCTCATTTTAGGAGTAGGAATCGGCTGTCTTGCACAGCCGCAGTTAGTGGTTCGCTTTATGACCGTGGAGAGTAGCAAGCAGTTGAACCGCGGTGTATTTATCGGTTGTTTCTTTCTGATTATAACAGTAGGGGCTATCTATCATGCTGGAGCCTTGAGTAATCTTTTCTTCCTGAAAACAGAAGGAGCGGTTGCTACCGAAGTTGTGCAGGATATTGATAAGATAATTCCATATTTTATTAATAAAGCGATGCCCGACTGGTTTGCCGCACTCTTTATGTTGTGCATCCTTTCAGCCAGTATGTCTACGTTAAGTTCGCAGTTCCATACGATGGGTGCTTCGGTAGGCTCTGATATTTACGGAACTTATAAACCCCGTTCACGGAATAAACTTACCAATGTGATCCGTCTGGGCGTATTATTCTCTATCCTGGTCAGCTATATTATTTGTTATATGTTGCCTCATGATATTATAGCCCGCGGAACTTCTATCTTTATGGGAATTTGTGCAGCCGCTTTTCTTCCGGCCTATTTCTGTGCTTTATATTGGAAGAAAGCTACTAAACAAGGTGTCATGGCAAGTCTTTGGGTGGGAACAATCGGCAGTCTGTTTGCTCTTGTGTTTCTTCATCAGAAAGAATCTGAAGCATTAGGTATCTGTAAAGCGTTATTCGGACGGGATGTGTTGATTACCACTTATCCTTTCCCTGTGATTGACCCGATATTATTTGCCTTACCATTATCTGTATTGGCTATTGTCGTAATCAGTCTGATGACCTATAGGAAATAAGTATTAGGTATTACACCTAATACTTAATACTTTATCTCATGCTTTTATTTTCTTTTTGTAGGATTCGTAGCGCGACATAATATCTCGAACGAAATTGTAAGTCTCGATGCCACGGAAATATCCGTTTTTGCAGACAGGATCGTTGAAGTATTCTTGATTGCTTTTAAGCAAGATGAAGTTTTCTACATTATCTTTCCATACTAATTTGTTTTTCCCGTATTTTTCGGCTAGTGCCATTGCGTCATATATATGTCCCAAACCGGCATTGTAAGATGCCAGGATAAAATTGAGCCGTTCCTGCTTATCGGGAATCATGCTGAAACTCCGGTCGGTGGCAGTAATATATTTGATAGCCGCTTTCACACTTTCCTCCGGATTCTGCTCTTTGCCGGGAGGTACTCCCATTGCACGTGCTGTGGCAGGCATTAACTGCATGAGTCCTTTGGCACCTGCCCAAGATACAGCGGTAGTGTCAAAATTGGATTCTGTATACGCTAATGATGCAAGCATACGCCAGTCCCAACCGATGTCTTTGGAATACTTTTTGAATAAATGGTCATAATGAGATATCTTTCCTTCTTTTAAGGAGAGGATAGGAGAGTGCGGCATCATTTTACTATTCTCAAAATAACGTTTCATACTGGCTGTGTAAGCAGGAGAAGTCATGTTTTCCTGATGCCATTGGGTAGCGGCGGCTGCGAGCTCGGGGCTGTCTTTTCGTACCGCCCACGAAGAACGTTGATCGAAACTGATGGACAGGCCGATATTTAAATTGGGATAATAGGTCTTATTAAGTCTGGCTAAATCATTGTCGGCCACCGTATACAGAATTTTTCCTTGCGCTACTTGCGTAATCAAGTCCTCAATAGTGATACTGTCATTGGTGACTTCATGAATCCGGATACCTCCTCCTAATTCACTATTCAGATTGACGAGGCGGTCATAATATTTCCCTGGTTTTACGTATATATCTTTTCCGACCAGTTCGGTTACATCTTTCAACGGCTTCTGTTTTCCTCTTCCTTGCTGAACAATTACCTGGTGAGTAATTACATCTTCGCCACAATAAAGAAGACTGTCTTTCCACTCTTTGGTGATTGGCAGATTATAGGCAATCATGTCTCCTTCACCTGCCAATAATTTTTGGATCATTTCGTCGACGCTGTTGGCTACTTCAATCCTAAGTTTTAGTCCCAGGCTTTTGGCAAACTGTTCACTAAGTTCATATTGGAACCCCATTTCTTGTCCCCGGTAAATGAAATAGGAAGTAGAGCTATATAATGTCAATACAACGAGTTCGCCACTATCTTTTATTTGTGGAAGATCACGCGCTGTCTCATCCATCTTGTTATGATGCTTATTCCGGCATCCGAGCATACAACAAAATAGAATAAGAAATAAAGGAATACTCAGTGTCTTGACATTCATTTCTTAATTTTTAATTTTTAATTCTTAAGGTGCTTCTTGATGTACATAGTCAGTATATCAATAGCTACCCTATTACTGCCTCCTTCCGGTACAATAAGGTCGGCATATCGTTTGCAAGGTTCGATAAATTGCAGGTGCATAGGTTTTAAAACCCGTGTATAGCGTTCCATTACAGCTTCGGCAGTACGTCCGCGCTCAATGACATCTCTCTGAATGACACGAATCAGGCGTTCGTCGGGATCGGCATCAACAAATATTTTGAGGTCCATCATATTGCGCAGCTTTTTATCACATAAGGCAAGGATTCCTTCAATGATAACCACCTCACGAGGTTCGATATGAATGGTTTCGGGCTGGCGCGTGCATGTGAGATAAGAATAGGTGGGCTGTTCGATACTCTTCCCTTCTTTCAGCGTCATGACATGCTTGGATAGCAGACTCCATTCAAAAGCATCCGGATGGTCAAAATTGATATTCTGGCGTTCTTCAACCGGGACATGACTACTGTCTTTGTAGTATGAATCCTGTGGTAAGAGTACTACTTCTCCTGCGGGGAGGCTTTCTATAATTTTCCGTACGACGGTGGTCTTTCCGGAGCCCGTTCCGCCTGCTATTCCTATAATTAACATCTCTTTAAATGTATATTTGAACCAAATAGAGTATTTTTGCATTACTATTAATGTGGTAAACGCATTAACAAGACAAATATAGAAACAATTCATTAAAATAACAACGTAATGGTAAAACACATTGTATTATTTAAGTTAAAAGACGAAGTTCCTGCTGAAGGGAAACTGGAAGTCATGACTAAATTCAAGGAAGCGATAGAAGCTCTTCCTGCTAAAATTTCTGTAATTCGCAAAGTGGAGGTCGGATTGAATATGAATCCTGGTGAAACATGGAATATTGCGCTTTACAGTGAGTTTGATACACTAGAAGATGTTAGATTCTACGCAACACATCCCGATCACGTAGCTGCCGGAAAGATTCTGGCTGAAACGAAGGAGAGCCGTGCGTGCGTAGACTATGAATTATAAACCCCAAAAATAAAGATGAGAAAAATAATTTCTTTCCTGCTTTTAAGCTTTGTTGTATATGCATTGCAAGCGCAGATCAAAGATCCGGTAAAGTTTAAAACAGAGCTGACAGCTCTCTCCGATACGGAGGCAGAGGTGGTGTTTACAGCTACCATGGATAAAGGTTGGCATGTTTATTCTACCGATCTGGGAGATGGCGGCCCTATTTCCGCAACATTCAATGTTGATAATAAATCGGGTGTCGAGCTTGTAGGCAAACTGAAGCCTGTAGGCAAAGAAGTATCTACTTTCGATAAATTGTTCGAAATGAAGGTACGCTATTTCGAGAATACAGCAAAGTTTGTGCAGAAAGTAAAATTCACGGGTGGAGCTTACGCAATCGAAGGTTATCTGGAATATGGAGCTTGTGATGACGAGAGTTGTCTGCCTCCTACTCAGGTGCCGTTTAAGTATTCCGGAGTAGCAAAAGCCGGAAATGCCGCTGCAACAAAAACAGAGCAACCGGAGCAAAAGGTAGCGGATAAGCAAAAAGAAGAACCCGTTCCTGCTGCTACGAAAGATTCTTCTGCGATGATGGAACTGGTGCCTGCAACTACAACCGAAGCTGCTACGGATATTCAGCCTGCTGTTGCATCGGGTGATCTTTGGAAACCGGTAATCAGTGATTTACAAGCCTTAGGAGAAGAACATGGTCAGGAAGACATGTCCTGGATATATATATTCATAACAGGTTTTCTGGGTGGATTATTGGCATTGTTTACCCCTTGTGTATGGCCGATTATTCCGATGACAGTCAGTTTCTTCTTAAAACGTAGTAAAGACAAAAAGAAAGGAATTCGTGATGCGTGGACATACGGTGCATCTATCGTAGTGATTTATGTGGCATTGGGCTTGGCTATTACTTTGATTTTCGGAGCCAGTGCATTAAACGCTTTATCTACCAATGCTATTTTCAACATTCTCTTCTTCCTGATGCTGGTGATTTTTGCTGCTTCATTCTTTGGAGCGTTTGAAATCAGGCTGCCGTCGAAGTGGGGAAATGCAGTAGATAGCAAAGCTGAATCTACGACCGGATTGCTAAGTATTTTCCTGATGGCTTTCACGCTTTCATTGGTATCTTTCTCTTGTACAGGTCCGATTATCGGCTTCTTGCTGGTACAGGTATCTACAACAGGAAGCGTAGTTGCTCCGGCAATCGGTATGTTAGGATTTGCCATCGCTTTGGCATTGCCGTTTACACTCTTCGCCCTGTTCCCGTCTTGGCTGAAATCGATGCCAAAGTCCGGCGGATGGATGAATGTTATCAAGGTTACGCTGGGTTTCCTCGAATTAGCATTTGCACTTAAATTCTTGTCAGTTGCTGATTTGGCTTATGGTTGGAGATTGCTTGACCGCGAAACATTCCTGGCTTTATGGATTGTCATCTTTGCTTTGCTTGGATTCTACCTGTTGGGCAAGATCAAATTCCCGCACGATGACGATGATAATAAGGTGGGAGTAACCCGCTTCTTTATGGCGTTAATCTCTTTAGCATTTGCCGTATATATGGTTCCCGGTTTGTGGGGAGCACCATTGAAAGCCGTATCTGCATTTGCTCCGCCTATGCAGACGCAAGATTTCAATCTGCATAAGAATGATGTACACGCGAAATTCGATGACTATGATTTAGGAATGGAATATGCCCGTCTGAACGGAAAACCGGTTATGCTCGACTTTACCGGATATGGTTGCGTAAACTGCCGTAAGATGGAAGCAGCGGTATGGACTGACCCGAAAGTGAGTGATTTGATTAATAACGACTACGTATTGATTACACTTTATGTAGATAATAAAACTCCGTTGACTGAACCTGTGAAGATTATCGAAAACGGTACAGAACGTACTTTGCGTACTGTCGGCGATAAATGGAGCTATCTGCAACGTGTGAAATTCGGAGCTAATGCCCAGCCTTTCTATGTATTGCTGGACAATCAGGGTAAACCGTTGAATAAGTCGTATGCTTATAACGAAGATATTCCTAAGTATATTGAATTCTTACAGACCGGATTGGAGAATTATAAGAAAGGAAAATAACGATTTCTCCGATAATGACCAATCTTGGACAATGAATAAAAAAGCGGTTTCATCTTTTCGATGAGGCCGCTTTTTGAATAGAATAAATTGAAATTTTAGCGAAAATTACATGGGTACTTCTATTAATAGAAGTTGGGTTCCTTTTAATATATGTATCGGGAATTCTTTTGTATCCCAAACACCGATACCATCACGTTTGGACAGCCGTTCTTCCGCCACTGTGATTTCTCCTTCAAGTACGAAGATATATACCCCGTTACCTTCCTGATGCATCTTATATTCGATTGTTTTTTCCGTATCGAAACTTCCCATAGAGAACCATGCATCTTGTTTGATAGAAGCTGGAGTCTTCCCGTTCGGAGACAGGATTAGCGCCAGTTCATTTGGTTTCAGGAGCGGACGAATATCGAAGTTGTTATACTCCGGTTTGGTGTTTTCAACTCGTGGAAATACCCATATCTGCAGGAATTCCAGTTGTTCTTTATCACTGCCATTGTATTCACTGTGATAAATGCCGCTGCCTGTACTCATAACCTGAATATCACCCGGAGTGATGGTTTTTGTGTTTTGTACACTGTCACCATGTTTCAGGTATCCTTTTAGGGGGATGGAAATCACTTCCATATTTTTATGCGGATGTGTATCGAATCCCATAGACGGGTCTACACTGTCATCGTTCAGCACTCGTAATGCTCCGAAATGAATTCTTTCCGGATTATAATAGTTGGCAAAACTGAATGTGTGATGGGTCTTGAGCCAGCCGTGATTGAAATAGCCTCTTGATGAAGCTCTGTCGATTACTTTTTTCATAATCTTCCTTTCTTTTTTAATAGAACTTTGGTGTGCGTCTTATTTGCACTTTACTATTACTAATAACAATGGAAAGGTAGATAAAGTTCTTAACGGGAGATTTAATAAGAAGGGAGCTTTATTTTTTTATTTCAGAAAAAATACATACGTTTGTAACATCATAACAATACCTTTGTGGCCAAAAATAAAGAAAGTATGTACGCAACAGACACTCTAATGGATGAACGGGAAGTGGTTCTCCGTCTGATAGACGGAGATGAAGAGGCCTTTTGCGAACTTTATGCCGCTTATAAGAATCGTTTGCTCTACTTCGCCCTGAAATTCGTCAAGTCGCATGAATTTGCGGAGGATATATTTCAGGATGCGTTTACGGTAGTTTGGCAAACCCGTCGTTTCATCAATCCCGAAGCCTCTTTTTCTTCCTATCTTTATACTATTGTGCGTAATCGTATTTTGAATCAGTTGCGGGATATGGCTAATGAAGATCAGCTGAAAGAGCAGATTCTTTCTCAAGCGATCGATTCAACGAACGAAACGAATAATCATATTCTGCTCAATGATTTGAAAGAGATTATTGCCCGTGCATTGGAGCAATTAACGCCCCGCCAGCGTGAGGTATTTAAAATGAGCCGTGAACTACAGATGTCTCATAAAGAAATAGCCGAAGCATTGGGCGTTTCAGTTCATACAGTGCAAGAACATATTTCTCTTTCTCTAAAAGTGATTCGTTCCTATTTGACTAAATATTCAAGTACATCAGCCGATGTACTTTTGATTCTATTGTGCTTGAATTTATAATAAATGTTAATCACACCCTAGCTCTTTCTTACTTTTGTGTATTACTTATACAAAGGGAAGGAAATTAATATCCTTATTTTGAATATATGATGAAAGATACTAAAACAGAAAAAGATAAATTGCATCGCTATCTGGATGATCTTTATACCCGGGATGATGCTTCACAGTTGTTGCAAAGTATTAAGGATTCAGAAAACCAAGATATATTGGACGAACTGGCAGCAGAGGTTTGGGAAGAATCCGGGAACCTGCAACCTGGTAATGATTTGGAGCGGGAAAAATATAAGAGAGAGGCACGCCAATTACTGAAGCGTATTGAACACAAAAAACGTACATGGTTCCGCCGGGCTTCTGTGGTGGCAGTCAGTACAGCGGCTGTAATAGCCATTATCATAGGGAGTGTCAACTTTTTCCGGTATATGAATGCACAACAGGTCACACTGGCTGAAATCACCACTTCCTTTGGTGAGAAAAGACAAGTGACTTTGCCGGACGGAACTCTTTTGGTTCTGAACTCTTGTTCGCAAGTGCGTTATCCGGATCGTTTTGTTGGAGATCTCCGTGAAGTGGAACTTGAAGGTGAGGGATATTTCCGTGTTGCCCGCAATGAAAAGATGCCATTTATTGTGAGGACGAAGCGGCTGGATGTTCAGGTGTTAGGTACCCGATTTGATGTAAAATCCTATTCAACAGATGAAATAGTGTCTGTGAGTGTGGAGAGTGGTAAGGTACAGGTTGATTTACCGGAAGCGATGATGAGGCTGACTGCTAAAGAACAGGTGCTTATCAATACTGTTTCCGGAGAATATAGTAAGAAAACGGAGGATAGGGGAGTGGCTGTCTGGATGAAAGGCGGGTTACGTTTTTACAGTACACCTATCCGCGATGTGGCAAAGGAACTGGAACGGGTATATAATTGCCGGATTACTTTTGCTTCCGGTCAGGATTTCAACAACTTGATTACCGGCGAACATGATAACAAGAGTTTGGAAGCGGTACTTAAATCCATTGAATTTATCAGCGGTGATATCAAATATAAGAAAGAGGGCATCCATGTGCTTCTTTATAAAGAATGAGATGAATAATAGATAATGTTTAACCTTTTAAAAAATAATAGATGAAAACAGCTCCTTCATGAACCTCCCCAAAATGATAGAAGCACTCCAAAGGAATGCCTCTATCCGCAATCCGGACGGATATTCATAAGCTTCGACCCAAATGAATAACGTATCGCGCATTGCTTGTTTTTAATAACTTTAGTCAATTACTAAAACGCACAAATTTATGAATAATCTTCTTATTTGTAAAGGGATAAGTAAAAATAGCTGTTCGTTTTTAGCTTTTTTACTATTCACCTTCATTTTAATAGCTCCGGCTGCTGCTCAGACATTGAAAGAGCATGATATTACGCTTCGTGTGCAAAACGAGCCGGTAGAGAGTGTTTTCAATAAAATCAGCAAACAGACTAATTTTAAGTTTCTCTATGATCAGGAGACGGTGAACAAGGCTCCGAGAGTTTCTTTCGACATTAAAAATGCTTCATTAAAACAGATTCTGGGAGAAATTACTTCCCAGGCCAAGCTTTATTTCAATAGGACCGATCATACAATTGCTGTTAGCAAACAGCCGCTTAAGAAAGAAGAAACTGTTCAACGTACACGTACTATACAAGGTATTGTTGCAGATGATAAAGGAGAACCGGTGATTGGTGCCAGTGTGCAGATTAAGGGAGAGGGTAGTGGTACGATTACCGATATCGACGGACGTTACTCAATCATGAATGTACCGGAGTCTGCAACATTGACCATCTCTTATATTGGATATAAAACGGTAAATATCTCTGCAAAGGATAAAAATACGGCGAAAATCACGTTGGTAGAAGATAGTAAGATGATTGATGAGGTAGTAGTGGTGGGATATGGAGTTCAGAGGAAAAGAGACGTCTCTACTTCTATTTCTTCCGTGAAAGCTGAACAAATTGCGGACGTTTCTGCTTCAGACTTTCGTCAGGCGTTGGCGGGTAAGATGCCGGGGGTACAGGTTACACAGCCAAGTGGTGATCCGGAGGGAAGTGTAAGTATCCGTGTTCGTGGTATCAGTACGGTTAATGCCGGTAGTGATCCTCTTTATATTATTGATGGCGTGCCGGTAGAACGTGGATTTGCCAATCTGAATAATAATGATGTCGAATCTGTGGAAGTTTTGAAAGATGCTTCGTCGGCAGCTATTTATGGTAGTCGCGGTTCCAACGGTGTCATTATTATCACGACCAAGCAGGGACAATCGGAAAAGATGAAAGTGCAGTATGATGGATATTATGGCATCCAGAGTGTTTCGAAGAAACTTTCAATGATGAATGCATATCAGTTTGCCGAATTTGCAAAGGATGGTCATGACAACGCTTATCTGGATGCTAATCCCGGAGGGTCACCGGATGACCCGAACGGAATGCGCCCAAACTCATGGGAACGTATTCCTACCGAACTCTTTCCCTATCTGAATGGTGATAAGGGGTTGACGGATACGGATTGGCAAGATGCTATTTTTCGTACTGCTGCTACTACCAGCCACAATGTTTCTATTTCCGGCAGAGGAAAAACAGTCGGCTATTTCATTTCTGCCAACTATTATGATAAAGAGGGTATTATAATTAATTCCGACTTTAAGAAATATAGTATGCGTATGAATTTGGACGGGAAATATAAAAGACTGAAATTTGGTCTGAATTTCTCGCCTTCCTATTCTACTTCCAATCGGGTAGATGCTTCCGGATCTAATGGTATTGTGCAATCGGCATTGATGATGCCTCCGGTATGGCCGGTGTATAATGCGGATGGCAGCTATAATTATCAGGGAAACGGCTATTGGAGAATTGGAAATGACTATCAGCATAATGCCGTATTGAACCCGGTAGCCATGGCAAACTTACAATCGGATGTTGTAGACCGTATGGCGATTGTCGGAAAAGTTTTTGCTGAATTGGAGTTGTATAAGGGGCTTACTTATAACATTTCTTTTGGTGGCGATTATTATGGTTCGCATAATGACCAATATCGTTCTTCGGAACTTCCTTTATTGGGACAAAAGTATTATGATGTAAAGTCAAATCCGACAGCCTACAGTTCATCAGGTTTTTATTTCAACTGGTTGGTGGAGAATAAAATCAATTATAACACAACGATTAAAGATGCTCATTCCATCAATGTGGTCTTAGTACAGTCGGCTCAAAAAGAGACATATAAAGGAGATAATGTGACGGCGACCGATTTCCCGAACGACTATATACAAACAATTTCCGGAGGTACGGTGACGAAAGGTGCATCCGATAAAACCCAATGGACGATTGCTTCTTATCTGGCGCGTATGCAGTACAGCTATAAAGGTAAATATATGGCTTCGGCGGCTATTCGTGCAGACGGTTCTTCCCGTTTTGGCAAGAATAATCGGTGGGGATATTTTCCTTCAGCTTCTTTGGCGTGGAGAATAAGCGGAGAAGACTTCTTTATGAAGGCTAAGTGTCTGTCGTTTGTTGATGATTTGAAGTTAAGAGCGAGTTATGGAGTGACCGGTAACTTCCAGATTGGTAATTATGATCATTTGTCTCTGATGGCTTTGGATAATTATGTGCTTGGCACAGGTAACGGACAATTGGTGAATGGTTATAAGCCAAGTACCATAAAGAATGAAGATTTGAGTTGGGAAAAGAATGCGATGGTGAATGTGGGTGTTGATTTGCAGATGTTCAAAGGATTGCTGGGACTGACTGTGGATTATTATAATACCAATACCTCTAATATGTTGTTGAATGTACCAGTTCCCCACTTGACCGGATATAGCACTGCATTGATGAATATCGGTAAAGTGAATAATAGGGGATGGGAAGTTGCTTTGACCTCACAGAAGAATATAACTAAAGATTTCGGTTATTCGTTTAATGCTAATTATGCCACTAATACGAACGAAGTGAAGGCACTCGGTCCGGGTAATGCTCCTATCATATCTACCGGTAGCGTAGATCATGCTTATTACATAACGAAAGTCGGTGAACCCATCGGATGTTATTATCTGTTGGTGCAGGATGGAATTTTCTCCAATGAAGAAGAATTAAAAAAGTATCCTCATTTCAGCAATACCCAGCCGGGAGATTTCCGCTTTGTGGATGTAGACGGGGATGGAGTGATGGATTTGGATAAAGATCGTACAATCGTGGGTAACTATATGCCCGATTTTACCTATGGGTTTGGTGGTAAAGTCTGGTTTAAGGGGTTTGACCTTGATTTTAATTTTCAAGGAGTATATGGTAATGAGATTCTGAATCTGAATCGTCGTTACATTGATAATCTGGAAGGTAATACCAATGGCACCACTATAGCCTTGAATCGTTGGAAAAGTCCGGAAGATCCGGGAAACGGTCAGGTGAACCGTGCCAATCGTAAGTCAAAGGGTTATAATGGTCGTACTTCAACTTGGCATCTTGAAGATGGTTCTTATCTGCGACTGCAGAATGTGACACTAGGATACACTTTGCCGAAGAACTTGACTCAACGCTTTTTCGTGGAAAAATTAAGAGTTTACGTTTCCGGACAAAACTTATGGACTTCGACTAATTATAGCGGATATAATCCGGAAGTAAATGCACGTCCGAGTAATTCTCTTTCACCGGGTGAGGATTATGGAACTTATCCATTGGCTAAAACATTCTTGTTCGGGCTGAACATAACACTTTAATCATCCTTTAAAATACACGTTATATGAAAAAATATAAACTAATACTATTCCTGTCAACTGCTTTGTTATCAGTTGCTTGTACAGATAGTTTCTTCGATTTAGAACCGAGTAGCAGTGTGCCTACCGACAAGGTATATAAGACAGCGGAAGATTTTAATGTAGCCGTGATAGGATGTTACTCCAAATTGCAGACACAAGTTTCCTATTTTACAGAGTGTTGCGAATATCGGAGTGATAATTTGACATTGAGTGCGCCCACTGCCGGAACACAAGACCGTTATGATATCGATCAGTTTGCAGATAAAGCCTCTAACGGAATTTTGGAAGATGCCTGGGCGAACTTTAATAATGGAGTCTATCGTTGCAATCTTGTATTAGATAGAATTGATGAGGCCAACTTCGACGCAACTCTGAAAAAACAATATAAAGGCGAAGCTCTTTTTATCCGTGCCCTTACTTATTTTAATATGTATCGTTTATGGGGAGGGATACCGATGACTAATAAAGTGGTGACGGTGGCTGAAGCTCTTAAAATCGGGCGCAGTTCCGATCAACAGGTTTATGATTTTCTTGTCGGTGATTTGAATCAGGTTATTAATGAAAATATGTTGCCGTCTTCTTATACAAGTGCCGATATGGGACGAGTGACTTCCGGTGCTGCAATGGCATTGCTCGGCAAGATTTACCTGACTTTCCATAAATGGACGGAGGCTCGCAATGTGCTATCTCAACTAGTGGGTCGGTATTCTTTAATGACTACTCCCGAACAGGTGTTTGACGTGAACAATAAAATGAACGATGAGATTATTTTTGCTGTTCGCTTTAATAAGGATGTTGAAGGAGAAGGACATGGATATTGGTTCTCTATTATTAATCTGACTGATGATACCAATCAGACAAAGTCTCTGAAAGAGTGCTACAAAGATGGGGATAAGCGCAAGAATCTGATTACCTATGTAAAGGTGGAAGATAAAGTATGCGTGATGAATAAATTTAAGGATGTCAAAAGTGCGACCTATAATACAGTCGGTAATGACCAGATTATTCTCCGTTATGCCGATGTGCTGTTAATGTACGCTGAAGCTTTGAATGAAATCAGTTATAGTAATTTGCAGAATTCAGAAGCTATGGTTGCTTTGAATGCTGTGCATACTCGTGCCGGATTGTCTCCGCTTCAGATAACAGAGCTTCCCGATCAGGATAGCTTCCGTAAAGCGATTATGTTGGAACGTCAACAGGAGTTTCCTTATGAAGGACAGCGTTGGTTCGATTTGGTACGTATGGGAGGTGCTAAGGAGGCTATGAAAGCAGAAGGACATATTATTCAGGACTATCAATTCCTGTATCCTATTCCAAAAACGGAGTTGGAAAGAATAAACAACACAGAACTGTTGTGGCAGAATACGGGATATTAATAGGATTAAACTAAAAGAAATCAAACGATGAAAAAAATACTATATAGCTTGTTGTTTATTTTCACGGTAGTCTTTACTGCTTGTGAAGAAGATCTGCCAAAGGCAAGTTTCGATTTATATGAACTGAAGTCACTAACGGCAACAGCCGGAGATATGAATGTGACTCTTTCCTGGGAAGCATACGAGAATGCCCGTCCGAATGAATATTTGATTCTTTGGACTTCCGGATCATCAGAAGCGGAAGGAGGCGAGATGACTGTGGATGCAAAAACAATGACTGCCACTATCAATAATCTGGTGAACGATGTTGCTTACACTTTTTCTGTGCAACCTCGTTATGCGGGAGGATTGGCCAGTAAAACTACTGCTGCCTGTACACCGAAGAATGCAAGATATCCGATTTCTGATCTGACGGCAGCAGCCGGCAATGAAAGAGTGCGTTTGAGATGGACGAAACCTGCGAGTGAACGTTTCACTCGCTATCAGGTTACCGTGAATCCCGGTAATCAGATTATCAATCTGGATGATACTTCATTGGAAGAATACATCGTTGATGGTTTGACTAACGATCAGGAATATACATTCAATGTAGTCTGTGTTTATCCTACAGGCAATTCTATTGCGGTGGAAACTTCTGCTACTCCCGGATTGATCTATCCTATTCTCGCTAGTACGGAACTGGTTGTGTGGGAGCCTTCTACCTTTGCTTATAACGATATGTATTTCATGGCTGGTGAAGTGAAATCGGTAAGTTGGGATTTTGGTGATGGTACGACATCGGGAGAAAACAATCCGGTGCATGCTTTTACTACTACCGGTACTTATACAGTGGCTGTAACGGTGACTTATGTTAATAATACCACCGAGTCGGGCAGTCTGACTGTCACGGTCGGCAATTATAAATGGAATTCTGTCGATTTGAACTTCGGTGGACTTACCGGATATGTAAAGACCTCCAATCCGGTGTTCTCTCCGGATGGAAAAACAATGTATATCCCGACATCTACTCCTGCGGGTCATTTATTTGCTATTGACGTAGTGAGCGGTGAATTCAAGTGGGTGTTTGCTATCAGTCAGATAACTTATGGCGGAGGTGCGTTGGTGGCTCCTGATGGTACAATCTATCAGTGTGTAAGAAATGCCACTATTAATAATGTATATGCTATTAATCCGAACGGAACTCAAAAGTGGGCAGTAAAATTGGATGCTGCGATAGGAGCTTTCCCTGCATTGTCGGCCGATGGTGTTCTTTACTGTCTCACCAATAAGAGTACGTTGTATGCGCTGGATGCATCCAGTGGTGCTATTAAATGGCAACAATCGCTTGACGGAGCAACCGGTAGTGCTGTGGCTATTGATAAAGCCGGAAATGTTTATGCAGGTACAAGTGCAGCCATTTATTCTTTTAAATCGAATAAAGAGCAGAATTGGAAATTGGAAGAAGTGAATGTGACAGAACAGGCTACGTTTGCTTTGAAGGATCAGGTACTTTATGCGACTTTGAAAAACGGAGGACTCGTTGCTGTTGATATGACAAACGGAACAAAGAAATGGACGTATCCGACTACAAAAGGAGATGCTTATTTCCCGATTGCTGATAAAAATGGCAATGTCTATTTTACTGAAAAAGGATCGCAGACTGTTCATGCAGTAAATGCCAGCGGATCTAAAATCTGGGAGAAAAATGTGGGTAACAATTTGAACTACAGTGGAGGTGCTTTGAGTACGGATGGTATTCTTTATATAGGTACCCAATCGAATAACAAAGTGCTGGGACTTGACATCACTAATGGAAACATTGTTTTTGAAGAGACTGTGGGACAACAGGTCATGGCAGCTGTTAGCATTGGTCCGGACAGACGGCTTTATTGCGGAACGATCGGATCTAATAATATCGGTTCGATAAAGGCTTTTGCTGTCAATAAGACATTAGCAACAGACTCCTGGAGTATTCGTGGTGGTGATATTCAAGGTACAAACCGTCAAAAGTAAGCGATAATGAGAGTTCCTGTTTTTATCTTATTTATGGCGATGACAATGGGTTTATATGCACAGAAATATAAAGTAGGTACGACTACAGCTTTGTGGAAAGTACCTGCTTCCACAGACTTTTCTCAAGCCCGGTCTGTGGGGGTAGAGTATGTGGAAGTAGCATTTAACCAGTGTTATAGAGGAGTTCCGGCAGATGAAGTTGTTCCTCGTATCCGGGATATGAAAGCAAAAATTGATAGTGCCGGTATCAAGGTCTGGTCTATACATCTTCCTTTCTCACGCACGTTGGATATATCGGTGCTGGATGAAAAGAAAAGGAAAGAAAATGTAGATTTTATGGCGGAGATGATTGGACAGTGCGCTCAGTTTCAGCCGAAATGTTTGGTACTGCATCCTAGTTCCGAGCCTATTGCTGACAGTATTCGGGCACAAAGAATAACTAACGCTTCCAGGTCTATCGCTTATCTGAAAAAATATGCGGATCAAATAGGAGCACAGTTGTGCATCGAAAATCTGCCGAGAACTTGTCTGGGTAATACTCCTGAAGAGCTTTTGGAAATAATCAAAGATACTCCGGGTGTGAAGGTTTGTTTTGATACCAATCATTATACTAAAGGGACGACAGGGCATTTTGTAGAAACTGTTGGTGAACGTATAGGTACTATACACGCTTCGGACTTTGATTTTGTCAACGAGTGTCATTGGCTTCCTACACAAGGTGACATTCAATGGGGAAAGTTAATGCATGCACTCGAAGGAATCGGCTATGAAGGGGTTTTCATGTATGAAGCTACCAAAGACCATGAAAACGACAATACGCGTCCGACACCGGAACGGGTGGTTGAGACTTTCAATAAAATAATTAATGACTATAAAAATCAGAAATAAGATGGATATAATAAGAAAAATACAATATTTACTGTTTTGTCTTTTGGCAATAGGTTTTGTTGCTTGTGATGATGATGACAACAACAGTACCGAAACTGGTCATGAAGGAATTCTTACGCAATTGGCAGAGGAAGTAGATGCCACTGCACAACAGTTGTGGAGTTCTTCTCCTTTGATTGTCAATACCGGACGTACCACTACTTTGACCAAGGTCCAGGGATATGCGGATAAGTGTAAAGATGATTATTTCATCAGTTATCTGAATGGCTTCGATCAGGCAAGTACGAGTATGGAAAAGTGTGATCCGATTATCTATTTTTATCGGAGTGCATTTGATCGTGTAATGGATGGAATTAAAAACTCAAAAGTAGAAAATGGTACGGCAGCGATCTGGTTACTCTATAATATGGGGTATGTGGTAAAAACTCCGTCAGGATGTTTTGCTATTGACATTTCTCATCGTTGGGCGAAAGAGCTGGCACCTTATATTGATTTTCTCTGTGTTACACACAAGCACTCCGATCATTATAGTAATGATCTTATCCAGGCTATGTTTGATTTAGGTAAACCGGTGTTATCCAACTATTTGAAAGACACGACATATCCTTATACTGCAAAGGGGGATAAAGATTATGAAATTGGAAAATTCAAGATTAAAACCTGTATCACTGACCATAACAATGCCGGGTTATCTAATTTTGTGACTGTGTTTTCGATCAATTGTGGGGAAGATACCGGTAATTTCGTTTTTATGCATGTAGGAGACTCTAACTATAAACCGGAACAATATACGAATCTGGCTTCTCATGTGAATGTTTTGATACCGCGTTATGCTCCCAATGCTCTGACCGAAAATAATATTCTGGGTTCAGGTGCGGGACAGGTGGAGCCCGATTATGTCTTGTTATCACATATCTTGGAACTGGCTCATGCAGGTGTTGATGAATCAAGATGGTCATTGGATATGGCACTCGAACGGGCTTCGAAGATTAACTGTGAACAGACTTATGTACCAATGTGGGGAGAAAAACTAGTCTGGAAAAACAATAAACTGAATTAAAATTCTTAATGCTTGAACTTATGAAACGGATATGTAACTTCATACTTCTTCTGTGTTTGGTGCAACTGGCTGTTGCTCAAAATAGAATAGCTGAAATCAGAGAAAATCTGCTGGGAAATCATCCAGATAAAATATTGGTTGTATCCCACCGGGCTGACTGGCGTAATGCCCCGGAAAACTCATTGCAAGGTATACAGAATTGCATTGATATGGGTGTCGATATGGTGGAGATCGATTTGAAACGAACCAAAGACGGACATTTAGTAGTGATGCATGATAAAACGATCAATCGTACCATGTCTGGAAAAGGACTGGTGGAAGATTATACATTGGCCGAATTGAAAGCAATGCGTCTTAAAAATGGAGTAGCTTGTAAGACAAGACATCAGATTCCTACATTGGAAGAAGTGATGTTGCTCTGCAAAGGTAAGATCATGGTAAATATTGATAAGGGGTATGATTATTTTCAGGAAGCTTATATTGTACTCGAAAAGACGGGAACGGTTGACCAGTGTGTTATCAAAGCCGGCCTTCCTTATGAACAAGTGAAAGCCGAAAACGGTGCTGTATTGGATAAAGTGATTTTTATGCCTATTGTACAGTTGCATAAAAAAGGAGCCGAAGCTATTATTGACAGTTACAAGACTCACATGAAGCCTGCTGCTTATGAGTTAGTGTTTGATAATGATAGTCCTGAGGTGCTTAACCTGATAAAAAAAGTGCGTGATACGGGTTCTAAGTTGTTTATAAACTCTCTTTGGCCCGAATTATGTGGTGGTCATGATGACGACCGTGCAGTAGAACTTCATCAACCGGATGAAAGCTGGGGATGGATCATTAATCAGGGAGCCAAATTAATTCAAACTGACCGTCCTGCCCTCTTATTGGAGTATCTGCGCAAAAAGAAACTTCACGACTAAATAGACTTTTTCATGTTGAAACAACTTATAAACTTTTACAAGGTCTCTTCACCGAGACCTTGTAACGGGGAAGCTTTGTCTTCATCCGGCTCACAACATCTTCATTCCGATGCCCGTCGTCTGAAATACCTGAAATGGTCTACTTTCCTTTCAGCCACTTTCGGTTACGGCATGTACTATGTTTGTCGTCTTAGCCTGAATGTCGTGAAGAAGCCCATCGTAGATGAAGGAATTTTCTCCGAAACGGAACTGGGAATTATCGGTTCGGTATTGTTCTTTACTTACGCCCTTGGAAAATTTACGAATGGTTTTCTGGCTGACCGTAGCAATATCAACCGCTTTATGACTACCGGTTTACTGGTAACTGCTTTAGTGAACTTGTGCCTGGGTTTTACCCATTCTTTTATTCTGTTTGCTCTCCTTTGGGGGATTAGTGGCTGGTTTCAGTCTATGGGTGCTGCTTCTTGTGTAGTGGGACTTTCCCGTTGGTTCACGGACAAAGAACGAGGTTCCTATTACGGATTTTGGTCTGCCAGCCACAATATCGGTGAGGCGTTGACCTTCCTAATTGTTGCGTCTATCGTTAGTGTATTGGGGTGGAGGTACGGTTTCTTCGGTGCCGGTATTGTTGGTTTGCTTGGTGCTTTAATTGTGTGGAAGTTCTTCCATGACACTCCCGAGAGTCAGGGCTTTCCTCCTGTAAATGCTCCAAAACAGAAAGAGGAGATGAGTGTGGTGGAAACGACAGACTTTAATAAAGCCCAACGCCAGGTATTGATGATGCCTGCCATCTGGATACTGGCTCTTTCGAGTGCTTTTATGTATATCAGTCGCTATGCTATCAATAGCTGGGGTGTTTTTTATCTAGAAGCGCAAAAAGGATATTCCACGTTGGATGCCAGCTTCATTATTTCCATCTGTCCGGTCTGTGGTATCGTAGGTACCATATTTTCGGGTGTTATTTCTGACAAGTTATTTGGCGGTCGTCGAAATGTTCCCGCCCTGATTTTCGGATTGATGAATGTTCTTGCACTTAGCCTGTTCTTGTTGGTTCCCGGTGTACACTTTTGGATAGATGTGTTGGCTATGGTTCTTTTCGGTTTGGGTATCGGAGTTCTCATTTGTTTTCTGGGTGGCCTGATGGCAGTCGATATTGCTCCCCGTAATGCGTCGGGAGCAGCATTGGGGGTAGTCGGCATTGCCAGTTATATTGGGGCCGGATTACAGGATGTAATGAGTGGTGTTCTGATAGAGGGGCAAAAGACGGTTCAGAATGGAGTCGATGTTTATGATTTCACTTATATCAATTGGTTTTGGATAGGAGCGGCTTTATTGTCTGTATTTTTCGCTTTATTGGTGTGGAATGTGAAGCCGAAGTAATGATTTGAATAACAATGCTTTATAAAAAGGGACTTTTCCCTTTTAAACCAACGGGTCGTTTCTTTTAAAGGAACGACCTGTTTCACACCGAGAAACAACATGTTCCTTTTAATGAAACGCAAACAGTTTTTCAGTATTATTTCAGTATCATGCTTTTTCTTTGCCGGAGATAATTTGTTATCTTTGTAACTTTAACCCGAAAATCAATGAGTAGAATAATATTAAATACTAAGACTTGGCTATTATTTGTGCTGTTGTTTGGAATATCATTTTCTGCATGGGCACAAAGTGACGATTTTAATACATGGACTAAATTCAAGGTAAACCATAAGATAGATTCCCGGTTTTCAGTTTCAGGTGATTTGGAATTGCGCATGAAAGATGATGTGAGTAAATTGGATCGTTGGGGGCTGACTGTTGGCGGAAGTTACCGACCCTATTCATTTTTGAATCTGGGGGTTGGCTATGAAACCCATCTTCGGAATTTGGGTGACTCGGACTGGAAGTTCAGGCATCGCTATCATATAACTGCTACTGTCAGTTTTCGTTATCAATGGTTGAAAGTAGCTGTAAGGGAAAGATTTCAGCAGACTTTTGATCGTGGCAACTCTGAAACTCGTTTGCGTTCCCGCTTGAAATTATCTTATGCTCCTACAAAAGGAATTGTTTCTCCCTATTTCTCTGTTGAAATCTATCAGAGTTTGGATGACGTTTCTTTTTGGAGAGCCGATCGTATGCGTTATCGTCCCGGAGTAGAAATAGCTTTGGCCAAACGTTGGTCGTTGGATGCATTCTATTGTTATCAATATGCATCTTCGCAAGGCAGACACATTGCCGGAATAGAAGTGGGATATTCTTTCTGAAATTAGCAGGCTCTTAATATAATAATGTGAGAGTTTAATTCTTTGTTCCTGACTAGTCGTTTGTAACTTGTTGATTGTTTGCGTTATAGATGAAAATGTGAAATTTTCCTATAGAAACTATACTCCGACTTAATATAATTATATACTTTTGCTTTCAAGACATCAAAATGATATCTTGAAATTGATGATTCCTCAGTACAACAGACGTGTTGTTCAGTATCCCATAACCGAAAGCGAATACTTCCTCTTATGCTATTCTTTCTGTTCAATCAAAAGTTTCTATTGGAAAATTAAAAAATAAATATGATGAAACTATTTTATAACCTACAAAGGGGCGTGGGTTTACTTGTTTTTTGTACTATCTTGCTTAGTGCTTGTGTGAACCATATTTCGGAGGAAGAGGAGGATAGTGTTAATAATGGAGATATTCCATTGAAATTTATTGCCGATATTCGTGAATCAGTTGGTACCCGTATGGCAAATAATAACTTTGCTGAAGGGGATGAAGTCGGTCTGTTTGCTCTTGCCGGAACCACTACAATGCAAGAAGAACGTTATGTGGATAATCTTCATTTCATACGTTCATCCAATGGTGAGTTTGAATCTAACGAGTCGGTATACTATCCGGATGATGGAGTTACATTGAATTTAATCAGTTATTATCCTTATCAAAAGAGTGGCGTGGGGATAGGGGAGAGCACCATGCAGGTGGCGGTTTCAACGACTCAAAATATTCCTGACGATTATTCACATTCTGATTTCCTAATTGCTTCTAAAGAAGAGGTCTTAGCCAGTAAGGAGGCGGTCGCTCTGACCTATAATCATCAGTTTTTTCGTCTGAAAATTGTTCTTATTCCCGGAGAGGAAGAGAATATAGAAGAAATACTATCTGTGAAACCTACACTTTCGGTGAGTGGCTTTTATACTAAGACCATTTATGATTTTCAGAAGAAAACATTCTCTGCCTATTCTGAAGAGAAAGATATTACTCCTGCAGGAGAATGGGAAATAAAAGACGGTCGACTGGTAGGAAAAGAGCTTATTTTGATCCCTCAAGAGGCGACAGCCGGATACCAATACATAACATTGGAAGCTGCCGGCAAACTATATACCAGTTTATTACCATCCACTTTACAATTGGAAAGTGGAAAACAGAGAGAGTTGGAAATAACGTTTGTATCGGCCGAAGATATATTAATGAGTAAAGTGAACGGAGAAATCGGGGATTGGGATGGAACAGAAGTGGATCATACCGAATCGGGTATTTTGCATAAATACATAGATGTATCGAAGCTGACTTTTGAAAAATCGAATGTGTACAAAGTGATACATTCGGGAAAACAAGTAGCCGAAATATGTAAAGAGTATCTTGTTACTCCGGATTTTTCTTCTCAAGCGATTGTTGCCTATCCGATGAAAGAAGACGGTAGCGTTAATTTATCTCAAGGGATTGTAGCACAGTTATTAGGAAAATCAGGAAAAGTAAATGGTGGAAGTGTATCATGGAATATGGAAGATCATTCATTAACCTATGTGGATGGCACCTTATTGGCTCGTCATAATGTTTATGTGCTGGCAGACGGAACAATCTCCTTATCAGTAACACTGGCAGATGATGTGTTACCTGTTTTGGCACAGGAAGATATTGTTCGTGATGTTCGTGGAGGAGTCATCCATAATTATCCGCTAGTGAAGATCGGAACTCAATACTGGATGAGGAGTAATTTGGAGACATCTTTATATGTAAACGGTGATGCGCTCCCTAAATTGAATCAGGTAACAGCAAATATAGCTGGATATTTGCAATCTACTACAGAGCATTATTTTTATACCGCTAATGTTGCGCTTTCCGGTAGGATCTTGCCAACTCACTGGAGTATACCGAATTGGGAAGACTGGAATATTTTAAAAGACTACTTGAAGGGGGAAGCTTCTTTGTTGAAGTCAGGGACCTGGTTGTCCCTGAAGACGAAAGAACAAGTGCAACCTGCAACTAATTTATCCGGTTTTAATGGTATTCCTGTAGGAATGTATGTAGGGGCTTTTCAAGCAGATTATGAGAACAAACATTTGGCATATTGGACATTGGACAATACAAATGCCACCATCGATACTAAGGTTTTCTACATGAAAAGTGATACGAATATCATAGAAGAATCTAATGCGGGTATTGATACGAAAGCTTTCGCTATTCGTTGTATTAGAAAGTAAATCAGTGAAAATTGCATCTCCTTTTCATAAATTGCTTATATTTGGGAAGTAAAACTAACTAAAAGAGAGAACTATGAAGAAGATAATAAATCCCTGGAAGGGTTTGGAAGGGTACAATTGTTTCGGTTGTGCTCCTAATAATGAAGCCGGAGTAAAAATGGAATTTTATGAGGATGGTGACGAAGTAGTGAGCATTTGGAAGCCACGTCCCGAGTATCAAGGCTGGATTGACACTTTGCATGGCGGTATTCAAGCAGTTTTGATGGATGAAATCTGTGCGTGGGTGGTGCTTCGTAAACTACAAACGACTGGAGTGACTTCGAAGATGGAAACCCGTTACCGAAAATCTGTTGATACCAAAGATTCTCATATAGTATTGCGCGCCTCTATTAAAGAAGTGAAGCGGAACATTGTCATTGTTGAAGCAAAATTATATAATGAGGATGGAGAAGTATGCACAGAATCGGTTTGTACCTACTTTACTTTCTCGAAAGAAAAGTCGAAAGACGAAATGCATTTTACGAAATGTGATGTAGAGCCGGAAGAGATATTGCCTTTAATTTGAAATAAAAACTCAAGTTTTTGTGATAAATGTTTGGTGGTTTCAAACAAATGCTTTACTTTTGTCGCAGTTAATAAAAGAAATATGAAATATACAACTACACATCATCATCATCATTTTCCTAACGAATAATCGGTGGGCGTGGATGATATTGTGTATAACTATATAAACGATAACTAAGGCTTGCCGAATACGGTAAGCCTTTTTTTATTTCTCAACGCATATTATAATTAAAAATTAAATAAAGTCATGTTAAGAATCGCAGTACAAGCCAAAGGACGTCTCTTCGAAGAGACAATGGCACTTTTAGGAGAGTCGGATATTAAGTTGAGCACTACAAAACGTACCTTATTGGTGCAGTCTTCCAATTTCCCTATTGAAGTTCTATTCCTTCGTGATGATGATATCCCGCAGACAGTGGCTACCGGTGTGGCAGACCTAGGAATTGTTGGCGAAAACGAATTTATGGAAAAGGAAGAAGATGCGGAAATCATCAAACGTTTGGGATTCAGTAAGTGTCGCCTTTCATTGGCTATGCCGAAAGATATTGAATATCCCGGTTTGTCATGGTTTAACGGTAAGAAGATCGCTACTTCTTATCCGGTTATTCTTCGCAACTTCCTGAAGAAAAATGGTGTAAATGCTGAAATTCATGTAATTACCGGTTCCGTAGAAGTGTCTCCGGGAATTGGATTGGCTGATGCTATTTTTGATATTGTAAGCTCCGGTTCTACGTTGGTAAGTAACCGTTTGAAAGAAGTGGAAGTCGTAATGGAGTCGGAAGCATTGCTGATTGGCAACAAGAATATGAGCGACGAGAAAAAAGAAGTGCTCGAAGAACTGCTGTTCCGCATGAATGCAGTAAAAACAGCCGAAGATAAAAAATATGTATTGATGAATGCTCCGAAAGATAAACTGGAAGAAATCATTGCTGTATTGCCGGGTATGAAGAGTCCTACGGTGATGCCGTTAGCACAGGAAGGCTGGTGCTCTGTCCATACAGTACTTGATGAAAAACGTTTTTGGGAAATCATTGGAAAACTGAAAGGACTGGGAGCAGAAGGCATTTTAGTACTGCCAATTGAAAAGATGATTGTATAAATATATAGGCATCTAATAAGATATAAACTATGAAATTGATTAAATATCCCTCAAAAGAACAGTGGACGGAACTTTTGAAACGTCCGGCACTGAATACGGAAAATTTGTTCGATACTGTTCGCTCTATTATAAATAAGGTAAGAACAGAAGGTGACAAAGCCGTCTTGGAATATGAAGCTACTTTTGATAAAGTCACCTTGTCTGCGCTTGCTGTGACTCCTGAAGAGATACAGGTTGCCGGAACATTGGTAAGCGATGAACTGAAAGCAGCCATCTCCCTGGCAAAACAAAATATTGAAACCTTTCATGCTTCCCAACGTTTTATCGGAAAGAAGGTAGAAACAATGAACGGTGTGACTTGCTGGCAAAAATCGGTAGGAATCGAAAAAGTGGGATTGTATATTCCGGGTGGAACAGCACCACTTTTCTCAACTGTATTGATGTTGTCTGTTCCGGCTAAAATTGCAGGATGCAAGGAAATCGTACTTTGCACGCCTCCCGATAAGAATGGAAATATTCATCCGGCTATCCTTTTTGCTGCGCAACTGGCAGGTGTCAGTAAAATATTCAAGGCTGGTGGTGTGCAGGCTATTGCCGCTATGGCCTATGGAACGGAGAGTGTACCTAAAGTATATAAGATATTTGGCCCAGGCAATCAATATGTGACAGCTGCCAAACAGTTGGTAAGCCTGCGTGATGTAGCTATTGATATGCCTGCCGGTCCTTCTGAAGTCGAAGTTCTGGCTGATGCATCTGCCAACCCGGTTTTTGTAGCAGCAGATCTTTTGTCACAGGCAGAACACGGAATAGATAGTCAGGCTATATTGATTACCACTTCCGAGAAGCTTCAAACAGAAGTAATGGCGGAAGTAGAACGTCAATTAGCCGAATTACCCCGTCGTGAAATTGCTGCAAAATCATTAGAGAATAGTAAACTGATTTTAGTAAAGGATTTGGATGAAGCATTGGAACTGACTAACGCATACGCGCCGGAACACTTAATAATAGAAACGGAAAACTACATGGAAGTAGCAGAGCGTGTAACAAATGCCGGTTCTGTTTTCCTTGGATCGTTAACTCCCGAAAGTGCCGGTGACTATGCTTCCGGAACAAATCATACCTTGCCTACCAACGGTTATGCCAAAGCATATAGCGGCGTCAGTCTGGATAGTTTTATCCGCAAGATTACGTTCCAGGAAATTCTCCCGGAAGGAATAAAGGCTATTGGTCCTGCTATTGAGGAGATGGCGGCTAACGAACATTTGGATGCGCATAAAAATGCGGTCACAGTTCGTCTCAAAGCAATTCAAAATTCATAATTTAAAATTTAAAGAAGTGAAAACATTACAAGAATTAACCCGGCCGAATATCTGGAAATTAAAGCCTTACTCTTCGGCACGTGATGAATATAAAGGAGTCACCGCTTCTGTTTTCCTGGATGCAAACGAAAATCCGTACAATACGCCTCACAACCGTTATCCGGACCCTATGCAGTGTGAACTGAAAACATTGTTGTCGAAAATTAAGAAAGTATCTCCCGAACATATTTTTCTCGGAAACGGCAGTGATGAAGCCATCGACTTGGTCTTTCGTGCTTTCTGTGAACCGGGTAAAGATAATGTAGTAGCTATTGATCCTACCTATGGAATGTATCAGGTCTGTGCCGATGTAAACGATGTGGAATATCGGAAAGTATTGTTGGATGATGACTTCCAATTCTCTGCTGACAAATTGCTGGCAGCTACCGACGAGCATACCAAACTGATTTTCCTTTGTTCGCCTAATAATCCGACGGGAAATGATCTGCTTCGTTCCGAAATAGAAAAGATTCTTTGTCAGTTTGAAGGATTGGTAATGTTGGATGAGGCTTACAATGATTTTTCTAAAGCTCCGTCTTTCCTCGAAGAGTTGGATAAATATCCCAATCTCGTCGTATTCCAGACATTCTCCAAAGCCTGGGGATGTGCTGCTATCCGTTTGGGAATGGCTTTTGCTTCCAAAGAGATTATTGATATTCTTAGTAAAATCAAATATCCCTATAATGTCAACCAGTTGACTCAACAGCAAGCCATCGCCATGTTGCATAAACATTATGAGATAGAACGTTGGGTGAAAACTCTGAAGGAAGAACGTGACTATTTGGAAGCGGAATTTGAAAAGCTTCCATGTACCATTAAACTGTTCCCGTCTGATGCGAATTTCTTTTTGGCAAAAGTGACGGATGCCGTGAAAATCTACAATTATTTGGTAGGTGAAGGAATTATTGTGCGTAATCGCCATAACATTTCGCTTTGCTGCAACTGTTTGCGTGTGACTGTCGGTACCCGTGTAGAGAATAATACACTATTAGCCACCCTTAAAAAATACCCGGGATAATTTATGAAGAAGAAAGTATTATTTATAGATAGAGATGGTACGTTGGTGATCGAACCTCCCGTAGATTACCAACTCGACTCATTGGAGAAGCTGGAATTCTATCCGAAAGTATTCCGTAATTTAGGTTTTATCCGCAGCAAACTCTATTTTGAATTTGTGATGGTCACCAATCAGGATGGATTGGGTACATCTTCCTTCCCGGAAGAAACGTTTTGGCCTGCCCATAATCTGATGCTTAAAACATTAGAAGGAGAGGGGATTACTTTTGATGAGATTCTGATAGACCGTAGTTTCCCGGAAGATAATGCGCCCACCCGTAAACCACGTACCGGAATGCTGACGAAGTATCTAAATAATCCGGAATACGATCTTGCCGGAAGTTTTGTGATAGGCGACCGTCCTACGGATGTGGAACTTGCCAAGAATTTGGGTTGTCGGGCAATCTATCTGCAAAATTCACCTGAAACCCTGAAAGAAAAAGGATTGGAAGAAGTCTGCGCCCTTGCAACAACTGACTGGGATCAGATAGCCGAGCTCCTTTTTGCCGGAGAACGGAAAGCGGAAGTACGTCGTACAACCAAAGAAACAGATATTGATGTGGCTTTGAACTTGGATGGAAACGGCACTTGTGACATCTCTACCGGTCTTGGCTTTTTCGACCACATGCTCGAGCAGATTGGAAAACACTCCGGTATGGACTTGACGATCCGTGTAAAAGGAGATCTGGAGGTAGACGAACATCATACGATCGAAGATACCGCTATTGCATTAGGAGAATGTATTTACCAGGCTTTAGGTAGTAAGCGTGGAATTGAACGTTATGGCTATGCTTTACCGATGGATGATTGTCTTTGTCAGGTTTGTCTGGACTTTGGTGGTCGTCCCTGGCTGGTTTGGGATGCCGAATTCAAGCGTGAGAAGATAGGGGAGATGCCGACGGAAATGTTCCTTCATTTCTTTAAGTCACTAAGTGATGCGGCAAAAATGAATCTGAACATTAAGGCGGAAGGACAAAATGAACATCATAAGATAGAAGGTATTTTTAAAGCCCTTGCCCGTGCCTTGAAAATGGCAATCAAAAGAGATATCTATCATTTTGAACTTCCATCCAGCAAGGGAGTACTTTGATCTTTTTATAATAACAATATAGACTTATGCAGAAAAGAATCCTGTTAAGCCTACTTTTGGGAGTAATCTTCTCTATATCTATTTTTAGTCAGAATTTGAAAGTAGAGAAGATTACTCTTCCTGATAGTGAATTAACCAATCTGTACAAGATCGATTCGGGTGTATATCGTTCAGAGCAACCTTCGCATGAAGACTTTAAAGCTTTAGAAAAGTATGGTATTGGCGAAGCTCTCAATCTCCGTAATAGACATAGCGATGATGATGAAGCCGCAGGAACGAACGTAAAGCTTCATCGGGTAAAGACCAAAGCTCATTCCATCAATGAAGAACAGTTGATTGAAGCATTGCGTATTATAAAGAATCGTAAAGCGCCGATTGTTATCCATTGCCATCACGGATCAGATCGCACAGGAGCTGTTTGCGCACTTTATCGAGTGGTATTTCAGAATGTTTCAAAAGAAGACGCGATTCATGAAATGACTGAAGGCGGTTTTGGCTTTCATCGTATTTATAAAAATATCATTCGGAGGATTAAAGAAGCGGATATAGAGCAAATAAGAAGAAAAGTTATGTGTACAGAGGGATTTTAGTATGTAATTTTGTGCAGATACATGTCTTGCTAAAATGTTGTATCGAAGCTATGATGAGGCGTTATATTTTCTCAACTATTCTCACTGCTATGAGAAAAAATTCTCACTATAATGAGAAAATCTTCTCATAGTAATGAGTATTTTTTCTCATAGCAGTGAGAATAGTTTGATGTTTGTACTTCCCTATAAATTCTCTATTTCTTTAAGCCACATAGCTGAATTGGCATCACTAGGCATCCTCCAATCCCCCCGTGGACTAATAGAAATACTTCCTACTTTAGGTCCGTCCGGTAAGCAAGAACGTTTGAACTGCTGATTGAAGAAACGACGGAAGAAAGTGGAAAGCCATTTCTTGATGGTTTCTTCATCATACATATCTTTGAATGTCGTTTTTGCCAAATAGAATATCTTGGAAGGCCGGAAGCCGAAACGTAAGAAATAATATAGGAAGAAGTCGTGCAGTTCATAAGGACCTACCAAATCTTCTGTTTTCTGTTTAATTTCTCCGTTCTCATCCGCCGGAATCAATTCCGGGCTAATAGGAGTGTCTACAATATCAAGCAAAGTAGCTTTCGAGTTTTCGTCCATACCGTTTTCTGCCACCCATTGTACTAAATATTTCACAAGTGTTTTGGGAACACTCGCATTTACCCCGTACATGGACATGTGATCGCCGTTGTAAGTAGCCCATCCCAATGCAAGTTCGGATAAATCCCCTGTGCCGATAACCATTCCCCAAGTCTGATTGGCCACATCCATTAGTATTTGTGTACGTTCGCGCGCTTGCGAATTCTCGTATGTAACGTCATGTACATTCATGTCATGTTCGATGTCCTTAAAATGTTGGATGCAGGCATCTTTAATACTAATTTCACGGATGGATATACCTAATGATTTCATTAGATCGATCGCATTATGGTAGGTGCGGTCAGTCGTTCCGAAACCCGGCATCGTGATTCCGAGAATACCATTTCGGGATAATCCCAGTTTATCGAAGGTCTTCACGCAGACGAGCAGTGCCAGTGTTGAGTCTAGTCCGCCTGAAATACCCACTACAGCTGTTTTGGCTCCGGTGTGAACTAATCTTTGTGCTAGTCCGGCCACTTGGATAGAGAATACTTCTTCGCAATGTTCATTTAGCTCAATTCCTTGTGGTACGAAAGGATGGGCGTTGAACTTCCGGGTTAAGGTCAGTTCTTTGCTGTTGACAAATTCTGTTGCGATAGAAACCGCCTTCTTGTCTCCTAAATTTGCCTGATTAGCGGCGAAGGTAGTATTTATTCTGCGTTCTGCCCGGATGCGTTCCACATCAATTTCGCTGATAATCAGTTGCTCTTTCATACTGAAACGTTCGCTGCGTGCAAGCAGTGAACCGTTTTCATAAATCAGCCCATTACCGGCAAAAACCACATCGGTAGTAGATTCTCCAAAGCCACAAGACGAGAATACATATCCGGCAATACAACGTGCAGATTGTTGGCTGATGAGAGAACAAAGATAATTGTTCTTTCCAATGCCTTCATTATCAGCAGACATATTGAACAGAATCTCTGCCCCTTGTAGTGCCAGTGAGGAACTTGGAGGTATAGTAGACCAAAGGTCCTCGCATATCTCAATGCCAAAAGTCGTATCTGAAGTCTCAAAAAGCAGATTTGCACCTATGGGAACGATTTGTCCACACAGGCGTACATTGTTTGTAGCCAACTGAAGCGCTGATGTGAACCAACGTTGTTCGTAGAATTCTTTATAATTCGGCAGATAGGTCTTGGCTGCAACTCCCAACACTTTCCCTTTCTGAATCACTACGGCTGCATTGATAACTGTCGAATTGACAACGACAGGCATGCCAACAATAGAAATGATATCTAATTGACGGGTGTTATTCAGAATTTGCATCAGCCCCATTTCTGCTTCTTCCAGCAAAAGTTGTTGTCCGAATAGGTCACCACAAGTATATCCGGTGATACTCATTTCCGGGAAAATAATGATCTGCACTCCTTTTCCTTCAGCCACTGCAATCAGACTTTCTATCTTCTCTACATTGAATTTACAGTCAGCCACTTTTACGTGTGGCACGGCTGCAGCTACTTTCACAAATCCGTAGTTCATCTTATACCTTATTTATATATAATGAGTGCAAAAATAGGAAATAGTTTTGAATAATTATCTTTTCTATATTGAATCCTCTTAATAAGCTATTTTGTATGAGTTGTGATGTTGTTATTTGAGCAATTAAAGTAACTATCAAAATGAACGTTTATATTCAACTATCATTGAAATATGTTGTGGATTTATTTTCATTTATGGGTTTGTGTACTTAAATATGTATCAAAAAGATATAAGTGGAAATTTGGTATAAAATATGCGACATATTGTTTCTTTTATTTAAATATAATATATATATTTGTAGCCAAAATAGAACAATATTAGAAGTGTATAACACCTAAACAGAACAAGTGATATTAGTGTTTAATTTATAACTTAAGAGAGCAGATGGTCATACATTTAATTCACACAGCAGTAACACGAAAAATCTATTTGGATATTTGGCGCAATATTAAGAATTTGCCAAGTTAGTCTATTCCTATTCTATATTTATAGATAATAATAGCCTGTCCCAAGTCGGTGCAGAAAATGCATAAACCGATTTTGGGAAAGGAGTGTATTATTCTACGCGAAGACTGCGTATTCCTTATTGTAGATAAATCTATAAAAATAAATCAATTTCATTAATTTAAAATCAAAGTATCAAAGATGAGAAAATCAATTCTCTTGTTTGTACTCTTTACTCTGACAAGTATCCCCCTGTTGCTTTTTGCACAGGGTGGATATCAGGTAACGGGACACATTATTTCGGCGGAAGACAATCAGCCGATGATTGGTGTGTCTGTTTTGGAGAAGGGTACGACGAACGGAGTAATTACCGACATGAATGGTAATTACAGTATCACAGTGACGAAATCTCCCGCCACTTTGCAGTTTTCTTATGTCGGTATGAAAACGGTAGATAAGCAGGTGACTGCTTCTACTCGTATAAACTTGACAATGGAAAATGACGCGCAGATGGTGGACGAAGTAGTGGTAGTAGCGTACGGTGTACGTAAAAAAGGTACAATAGCCGGTTCTGTATCCACTGTGAGGGCGGAAAAAATGGAAAATGTACCTGCTGCCAGTTTTGACCAGGCATTGCAGGGACAGGCACCGGGATTAATGGTTATGTCCGGTTCTGGTGAACCGAGTGTAGCTGCTTCATTTCAGATTCGAGGTATCAATTCTTTGAGTTCGGGGACTTCTCCCTTGTTTATCCTTGACGGGGTGCCTGTATCTAGTGGTGATTTCAACACTTTGAACCCAAGTGATATCGAATCGATATCCGTATTAAAAGATGCCTCTTCTACCTCTATCTACGGAGCGCGTGCGGCAAACGGTGTGGTGGTGATAACTACAAAGCGCGGTTTGGCCCTAGACAAAGCTAAAGTAACATTTCGTACTCAATTGGGCATCTCTCAGTTGGCTCAGGATAAATGGAACCAGATGAATACTGAAGAACGTATTCTGTTTGAGAAAGAAGTGGGATTGGATAAAGGAAAAGACTATGATCTTCTTCGTAAAACCGATATTAATTGGCTTGATGTGGTATTTAATGACAAAGCTATGCTGCAAAATTATGAAGTATCGGTGAACCGTGCTACTGACCGTTTAAATTATTATGTGTCGGGTAACTTTTTTGACCAGGATGGAATTGCACAAGGGTCAGGATTCAGACGTTATAATATGCGTGCAAATGCAGACGTAAAAGCTAGTAATTGGCTTAAAGTTGGTACTACTTCCACTGTGTCTTATGAAGATATTGAACAGGCGCAGACTGGAGAATATACTTCAGTAACTCCAATTTCTGCTTCACACTTTATGATGCCTTACTGGAATCCTTATAATGAAGATGGATCGATAGCTTCAACTAAAGATGACAGTTGGACGGGAACCAATCAAAATCCGCTCGATTGGATGCGGAATAATCCTGTTAGTTATAAAAAATATAAAGTATTGTCCACTTTATATGCCGAAGTAAATCCCATTAAAGGCTTGACCATAAAGTCACAGTTTGCTGCAGATTATGCGCATATGACAGCGTTTAGACAATCCTTTCCGAGTTTTTCCACAAATAATGGTTCGGGGAATGCCGGGCGTAGTTCTAATGACAGATTGAGTCTGACAATTACTAATACTGCTAATTACATGTTTACATTGAGGGAAAAACATTCTTTTAATTTTTTATTAGGACAGGAAGGAGTAGATGCCCAGTCAGAAGGATTCTCCATTTCTATGAGAGGACAGAACAATGATCTTCTTACTAATATTTCGAATGGTACGCTAGCTGCCTCTTGGTCGGATACGGCGGCAGGAACCCTTTATTCCTATTCATACCTCTCTTTCTTCGGAAGAGGCGAGTATAATTATGATGGTCGCTATTATGTAGACTTTTCATTGCGTACTGATGCTTCTTCCCGTTTTGGTAAGGACAATCGATGGGGTGCTTTCTGGTCTGTCGGATTGATGTGGAACCTTAAGAAAGAAAAGTTTCTAAATGAGTGTAAATGGTTGACAACCACTCGTCTAGCTCTCAGTACGGGTACTTCCGGTAACTCGGATATCGGCTATTATGCATGGCAGTCTTTGGTGAAAGGCGGAATGGACTATATGGGTGAAACTGGTATTTACCCTGCTCAAAGCGGTAATCCCGATTTGAGTTGGGAGAAAACATGGACCACTAACTTGGCTTTGCATTTGGGCTTTTGGAACCGGATAAACTTGGACGTTGAGTTATATAATAAGAAGACTACGGATATGTTGATGGATGTTCCGCAGTCTTATGCAGTGAATGGTTCGGGAAGCCGTTGGGACAATATCGGAGCAATGGTCAACCGGGGTGTGGAAGTCATGGTGAACGGTGATGTTATCCGTACAAAAGATTTCTCATGGAATCTGAGCGCAAATTTCTCATATAATAAGAATAAAATTACCGAGCTCTATAATGGAGTAGATGAATACGAAATTGCAAGTACCAATCTTAAGTATGTGGTAGGTCGGTCATCTACTGAATTTTATATTAATCGCTATGCTGGAGTCAATCCTGCTAATGGCGATGCGTTGTGGTATACAAAAGATGGTGAGATAACAACAGAATTCAGAGATTCTGATAAAGTGATGACTGGCAAGAGCTTTGTGGCTCCATGGCAAGGTGGATTTGGTACGACATTAACGTGGAAAGGTATTTCACTGGCTGCACAATTTAGTTGGGTGGCTGATCGTTGGGTGTTTAACAATGACCGTTATCTGGATGAAGGAAACGGGCTGTTTGAAACATATAATCAGTCCCGTCGATTGCTTTATGACCGTTGGAAGAAGCCGGGTGACGTGACGGATATACCTCGTTATGGAGTTACTCCGCAAATGGATTCTCGCTTTTTGGAAGATGCCTCTTTTTTGAGATTAAAAAATTTGATGCTTAGTTACAACTTCCCTCAAGCATTGCTTAAAAAGACTAATTTTTTGACGCATTTGAGAGTGTTTGTGCAAGGACAAAATCTGCTCACATTCACCAAATTCTCAGGGCTTGATCCTGAAGGTGTGAGCAATATGTATCAGGCACAGTATCCTTCAACTCGCCAGTTTACTTTTGGTCTGGAAGTTTCATTCTAAACATATAACTATAAAACAATGAAGAATAAGATAAAGATTTATTTGTTGTTGATAGCTGTGGGCATTGGCTCCGTATCATGTTTGGACAAGTATCCCGACGATGCTATCCAAGCCGGCCAGGCTATCAAAACAGTGGACGATGCTAATCAGGCAATTATTGGCATCTATGCGGCATTTAAGGATGCTTCGCTCTATAGCGGACGTCTGACGTTGTTGCCCGATTTGCAGACCGATCTTGTGTATGCCGTTACCGGATATTCGAATCAATACGGTGATTTGTGGCGTTGGAATATATTAGCTACCAATGAAGATATCGAGGCTGTATATGGAGCTTTGTATGCTATTATTAATCGTTGTAACTTCTTGTTAGATTATATTCCGGGAGTACAGCAAAGCACGACGGACGATGACGCACTCGATAAACTGGAAATGATTCACGGTGAAGCCCTTTTTGCTCGGGCGTTGTGTTATTCCGAACTAATTAAGCTATTCTGTAATTCATATGAAAGTGATGGGGAAGCAGAAAATGAACTGGGAGTAGTGCTTACTTCTCATTATGATTCGGTAGACAATACCCGTCGTGCTTCGTTGAAAGATTCTTATCAATTTGTACTGGATGATCTTGAATTGGCTGCTGAATACTTGAAAATAGATGAAAACAGTGTGTCAAAGGACGACCTTTACAGCACTACGTATATTAATGAATATACGGTTTATGCTCTCCGTGCTCGGATTGCTTTATATATGAAGCATTATACTGAGGCAATCAAGTATTCCACCAAAGTCATTGACAGTGGTTATTATGTGCTTTCAAGTGCATCTATACAATATGGAAGTACCGGCCAGAGTTTCTATCAGTATATGTGGACGAATGATGCTTCGACTGAAATAATTTGGAAGGTGGGTTTTACACCTACTTCTTATGGCGGGGCTTTAGGTACAATATTTTTTAATTATGATTATTCAACAGTACGTCCTGACTATGTACCTGCAAAATGGGCCTTAGAATTATACGATCCGTACGATCTTCGTTTCTCAATTTTTTTCCAAACATATCTAACAGGATATCCACATGCATTGCAATGGTCATTACTTCAGAAATATTGGGGAAATACCACTCTCATGGAAAGCTATAACATTCGTCACGTCTCTATGCCGAAACCATTTCGATTGTCAGAGCAATACCTTATCCGTGCGGAAGCATACTGCTTTAAAAATTCACCCGACTACGGAAGTGCAGGCAAAGATCTCGGAACTTTATGTGCTGCGCGTTATTCTTCGTATAGCGGTGGCGTGAGTGTATCTGAGAAGAATGCTTTGGAGGTAATCGAACAAGAACGTGTGAAGGAACTTTATATGGAAGGTTTCCGTCTTCAGGACCTAAAACGTTGGCACAAAGGATTTGAAAGAAAGCCGCAGAGCGAGTCACTGGACAATGGTAGCAGTTTGAAAGTGGAGAAAGACGATCCGCGCTTTGTATGGCCTATTCCTCAAAATGAGTTGGATGCACCGGGATCAGACATTCAACCGAATGAAAGCAATAAATAATAGTTTTTAAAATCAATAAACATGAAAAAGATTTTTATTGGATTATCAGCCATATTCGCCTTCGCGTTCGGATTCACCGGTTGCGACACCGATTATGTTACATATAGCGGTCCCGATTATATCATGTTCTCCGATACATTGACCGTACTTCCGGTTCAAAACAATGAGGAGTATTTCGATATACCAGTGGCGGCTACCGAAGCTTGTAGCTACGATCGAACGTTAGGAGTGGAGATTTTGGATAAAAAGACGAATGCGGTGGAAGGGCGGCATTTTTCTCTCGAATCAAACACGGTGACCATCAAGGCGGGTGAGCGCACTGCGAATGTTCGCATACGTGGTATTTATGATAATATAGAGGTTACCGATTCGTTGGGAATGGTTCTCCAACTGGTCAGTAAGGAAGAATCTAAGTGGGAACTCTATGGAACCGAAACGAAGGTGATTTTGGAGAAAGTATGTCCGTTTGATATTCATTTGTTTGAAGGTTATGCTTTAATAGTAACTTCTACTTATTTTGGTTCGTATATGAAGGATGTAAGCCAGCGGTTAATTCGTACAAAAGTTGATCCCAATGCAGAAAACACTATCATTATGAAAGACTACTTCTATAAAGGATATGACCTCAAAGTGAAGTTTACTACCAACGACCTGCTTAATCCGTTGATTGAAATGGAAGATCAACCGTTTGCTTCTACTATGGAAGCTTTTGATACAATTTATGGTGATTGGGAAGTGTGGGCATATCAATCAGGGTATTACCTCTCTTATTATAGTAGTTGTGAAAGATTTATTTTCCAGTATATGACATTACATGTACCAGGTATGCCTGCTGGAAAAGATGAAGTCGGTACTTACATAAATGTAGTGAAATGGGTCAGTGATGACGAAGCGCAAATTCTTATCGAAGAAGGCGTCAATAATTCATTAAAATAATAATAAAAAATAGAAATATGAGAAAGTTTAAACAAAGAAACTTGGTTGCGCATATACGGAAGTTCAGTTTGGAAAGCTGTTTCACGGCTCTGTTCATGGCGTTATGCATTAGTGCTTGTTCGGACGACGACGATGCAGCAAAAGTGGTTTTTCCCGAAAAACAAACTGTCAATTGTGTATATGGTGATACAAAAGAATTGAATTTTGAAGCGAATGCCAACTGGCAGTTGACTTCTTCGGCTACATGGTGCCGGTTTATGAATGATGGTCATGAAGATTATTCTTTGTCGGGAACTGCTGGAAAGCAGACTGTGACATTAAAGATTACCGATGAAGTTGTGGCGTTCGATGCACCTACCGTTGCTCATTTGACTATGATGATAGGAGCGGATAAGGCGATTATTGCTGATGTGGTGCGTGATAATAAAACGCGTGAATTGAAGATTTACGATATGGAAGGCAATGAAATCCAAGAAATAGAAGTCGGATATGATGATTATAAACCTTTTCAAGTAAAGGCTAACTTCCGTTTTGCTGCAACTAACAGACCGGAATGGTTGGAGGTAGCCGGCAATGCTATTGTAGGTACTGTAAATGAAATGACAAAAGGTGAGGTCAAAGTGATTGATAATCCTCTGTATGCAAAGTATGTACAAAATGGTACATTGACTTTTGCCGACGAAGATGGGGTTATGTCTTATTCATTCCCTTTGGTATATAAAGGTATGGATCCGAAAAAAATTAAGATACTTAACTCTAATCCTTGGAATTGGGAAGTGTCATTGGATGGCAAGACATTCATACAAACAAGCAGTGCAGGAGCCAGTGCTTCTACTACAACTTCTACTTATAATAAATTTATACCCTATACCGTGCAGGCTTTGAATGATGAAGTAGTTCCGGTGTACATTCAGAAAGTGGTTGAATATGGAATGGTGCAGATGAAAATTGGAGAAGAAGATGGAGTGGACTGGATAAAACTTGAAGATGATAAAAAAGGTAATTTGCGATTGAAAGTCAATGATTCTTCTGAAGAAAGAGAAGGATACGTGTTACTATTACCTCAAGCGTTATATGATGAAATTAAAGATGAATTATGGGAAAATTTGATAGAAATGGATATGGAAACATACGAACAGGATATCAAATATACTTATCAACAAAATAATCTTTTGATTAATTTTGTGCAGAAAGAGAAAAAGCAAGAGGTGGCACAGGCGTTTAAAGTGACTTACTTTGATTCAAGTTGGAATACACAAGAAGCTATTTGTACGAAGGTTACTGATACCGATATAATAAATTTATATCCAGATGTAAGTGATATTTATACTATGGAGTGGCCTTCTGCTCAAGGCGGGGTTACCATTGATCCATTAGAGGGTGATTTCGAATTAGAATGGAATTTTAAAGTAATGCGTAATGGTGAAGATATAACTTCGGAAAAAATTTGTGAAGGTAGTGATACATCATTGAATGCTTTTATTGAGGGTACTTTGACAGAAGAATTCCATATTCTGATTGAGAAAGATGGTGAAATAAAAAAAGTACTTATTGTTACTCCAAATTATAATTAATCATTGAATAAATGAATAAGAAACTATATTCCATATTATTCTTTGTTCCCCTCATTGTTTCTTTATTGGCAATGACGGTGGTGACAGGATGCTCTGATGATGACGAGCCGCTACAATCCACTTATGGATATGTGCAGTTTAAGTTATTAAAGAGTGCATCCATGGACAAAGGTACGACAACTCGTGCAGTGACCGATAAGCTAGATAAGCTAAGCGATGCACAGAAAGTGAAAGTTGTCATGCAATACAATGGTTCAACTATTACTCAGACTTTGTTACTGGATTCATACAATGCAGAAAATGCAGAATTCGGATTGCGTAGTGATAAGTTGAAGTTGCTCACAGGAACCTATACTATCATTGGTTATTATTTGTATGATAAGTTGGATAATGTATTATATGCCGGACCTGCCGGAAAGGATAATGTATTTACGATTATTGCTGACGGTTTGCATACTCAAAAGTTGAGTGTAGATGCAGTGTCACGAGGTATGGTCACATTTAAATTGGTGAAGGACTTTGTGAAAACTCGCGCGGCTGAGGATGAAGCATATCCATTGAGCAATATTTTATCAATTGATATCACAGTGAAGAACCTTTTCACTCAAGAGCTGACTACGATAGAAAAGATTCGGGTAAAATATGTAGAAGACTTTACCGATGAGCCTGCCGACGGATATGGCGACAGAAACCAGGAAACGTCTTATGCAGAGTGCGACACAGTGGCATGGCTGAAAGCAGGTACGTACCAAATAAGCAGTTACAAAACCTATTCGGATGAAAAGGCTAATAATTCATTGGAGGTGGCAACTGTACAGACTTCCAAGTCGTTTGTCGTGAAAGATAATGAAGTGACAAAGGACGCGGAAGTACCTATCCGTCTTGACGAAACAGCCGAATATATTAAAGATTATATAGCACTGAAAGCTATTTGGGAAAAGATGGGCGGTCCGTCATGGAAGTATTATGGGGAATCCGCACCGATGGGAGTTAATTGGAATTTCAATAAGGATATTGACATGTGGGGTAACCAGCCCGGTGTGCAGTTGTTGGAGAATGGTCGCGTAGCTCTAATATCGCTTGCCGGATTTGGCGCTGAGGGCGTTGTGCCCGATGAAATTGGACAATTCACTGAATTGAGAATTTTATCATTAGGAACACATGATGAAAAGCTCGGTGGACACTTGTTCGACAACTATTCCGTCAACATGAGCGACGAACAACGTAAGGCTATGCGAATGGATTATGATACGAAATTTCTTTCTAGGGATGCTCGGGAAGATTTGTCTACTATTCTACGCAAAGGAATTAACGATAATCCGAAAATGAGTCCCATCAAGAGCAGTCGTATTTCTACGAAAGATGTGCAGTTTGGTGCTTTGACGAATAAAATTACTGGCGTATCTAAAGCTATCATGAGGCTGACGAAATTGGAACAATTCTTTATATCTAATTCACCTGTCAGAAGTGATGGACTCTTTGTGAATGTGAAACCTGATTCGCCTTACTATGAGGAACAGGAGGAATGGAATTGGAAGAATATGGCAACTTTGACGGATATAGAAATCTACAATTGTCCTCACTTGGAAAAACTGCCTGTAGATATGTTGAAGCAGTTGCCTGAATTGGTCTCACTCAATATTGCTCATAATCCGAGTATAGATGGAGACCAATTGAAAAGTGATTGGGAAGCGCTGCTTGGAGAAGATTCACAGTGTGCAGATAAGATTCAGCTTCTTTATATGGGATATAATAAGCTTAAAGAATTTCCTGAATATGGTCTTCTGAAGAAAATGAAAAAATTAACACTTTTGGATTGTACTAACAATGAAATTGAAATATTACATCCTTTTGGCAAGGAAGTCAAACTCATGAAAGTGTATCTGGATAATAATAAAATAAAAGAAATCCCGGGTGTTGAGGATGGCAATGGATTGAAATATTTCTTCGGCTGGAATGATGTGGAAACTTTAAGTTGCACAAACAATCAGTTGACGGAAGTGCCGAATATTTTCAATGCTAAGTCCGATTACGTGATGGGGACAGTAGACTTCTCTAACAATCTGATAGATAAATTTGAGGATGGTGAGAATCATCGGGGTATCAATGCTTCTACTGTAAATTTGCACCATAACAAATTTACGATATTCCCTAAACTTTTGTTTGAGAAAGAATCACCGATGCAAACACTGAACCTTTCCGCCAACGGTATGACAACCATTCCTAAAGGGGCACTGAAGGGAAAGACGTCTTTGGAGTATCTCACTAGCCTTGACCTGACTTATAATAAGTTAAGTTCGCTGACAGATGATTTTTATGTGATTAATATGCCGATATTGTACGGATTGGATTTAAGCTATAATAGATTCTCCAAATTCCCTTCTCAACCGCTGTCTATCAATTATCTGGTAGTGTTCGGCATTAGCCACCAACGGGATGATAACGGTAATAGAACACTGCGTGAATGGCCTACGGGACTTTATAAAAATCCGAGTCTTAAGGTCTTTTATATCGGTTCAAATGATTTACGTAAAATTGATGATACCATTTCGTCGACTATCGTGTTGTTTGAAATCAAGGATAATCCGAATATTTCGATTGACATGAGCGGGATATGTCCGTATATTAGAGCTGGACAATATACGTTGATTTATGATAAGTCGCAGGACATCCGCGGTTGTGATGCGCTTGATTTGGATAAATAAACAAAATAGAATAAAAATCAATGAAATATTTAGTAAAGATAGCATTAGGATTATTCGTTTACATGGCTGCTGTGGCATCGTGTAAAGATGATGACGATAGTGGTATTACCGGATTCTCGATAGATAAGGAAGATATCACGATGGGTGCTGACGGTGGCAAGGATATAGTAACCGTCTCATCGGGAGGCGAATGGGCTGTCAGTGCGTCGGAACCTTGGGTGAACATTTCTCCTGCTAATGGTTTCGGTGCTACTGAGTGTACGGTTTCTATCGATTCGACCTTAATTAACGGAATGCGTAAAGCAGAAATACGTTTTATACCTCAGGGGCAGGCGCCATGTGTGATGACGGTGCATCAAACTGGTTATGGCAAGATGATTTATATAGAAAAGCCTGATGTGGAAATCAAAGCATCAGATACTTATGACAATCGCCATTTTGATGTGATCGTAACCACAAATGTTGCGTTCAAAATGAATACGGAATATGATGTTATTCCAGAAAAAGAGTGGCTCACTTTGCCTGAAGATCCCACTGTTGATTTAGATCGTGGCTCTCGTCCGCGTACAACTAAAATCCGTGTTGAATGGACGATGAATCCGGATTTTGACATTCGTACAGCTAAAATTCATTTCACACCTAAAAGCACCGAAGATAAACTGGAACAGCCTGCTGTGTTGACGATCTCTCAGAAAGCTTCACCGAGGATTGAGGACAATCGCTCGGGCGACTCATTGACGTTGCTCACTATCAGAGAACGCTTGGAAATAGGTAACAACTGGAATCCGGGTGAGAACATGAGATATTGGGACAATGTAGTATTGTGGGAAGAAGGTGATGAAGGACTTCCGAAGGGCGAAAATGTAGTGGGACGTGTACGTTCTGTGTCTTTTAATATGATTAATACCAAAGAATCAGTTCCGCAAGAAGTGCACTACCTGACGTATGTGGAAAGCTTGACTTTCTTTGGCAACTCTAATACGGCAACTAAGAGCATTACGTTGGAAGATGATGTGTGCGGTTTAGAGTATTTGAAATCTTTGACTGTAAGTGCTTACGGATTGTCTGCAATTTCGGATAATCTTGTCCTATTAGGTGATCGGCTTGAGACGTTGGATTTAAGTAGTAACAACTTCAATTCGGTGCCTTCTATTATTACGAAGGAGAATTTCCCGAAACTGAAGTCACTCAACTTAATAGGTAATAGAAGATCGGTTATTTCTGATCTTAGAAATGCGAAAGATCCCGTCAAATACCCGGATGGTATCGGTTTGTTCTTTAATACCAAAGATGATAATACACTTCGTAGATTGTTTATGTGGGATAATTTGGAAGAGTTAAGGTTGTCCTACAACTTTATAGAAGGAACATTGCCTGATTTTGAAATAGGAGTGGACGGAGTGACCGGTTACTCACAGGCCGATGTAGAAGCATTTGGCGGTGATACTATACAGTATTTGGTAAATGAGGGCGCCCATATTCCTAAGATACTTCCGAAAATGAGAAAACTTAGTGTCAACTTGAATTTCTTTACCGGTAATCTGCCTGAGTGGGTGTTGTATCATCCTCATTTGATAGAATGGGATCCGGAGGTATTGATTTATAACCAGATGGAAAAAGGGTTAAATTCAGAAGGAAAAATGGTAAGGTTTGATAACGAGCCGACTAATTTCGACAAGTATTTTGAAGCCTTCCCTAAATTCAAGGAAAAATATGAACTCAAAGACTAGAATATGAAGAAAATATATATATATATAATGACAACGTTTGCACTGTTGGCAGGAGCTTGCAGTGACAACGACTTAAACGATGATGCTCCGGTAGTTCCCGTCACTCCGGATATAGTGATACCGGAAGGGGCTGCCGAAGGGGAATTATTGGTTAAGTTTGTCCCCGAAATGACTGAGATTCTCGACCATACGATGAAAATACGTGCGGTGGGAGCCTCTACCCGGTCGGGTATTCCGTCAACGGACGAGGTGCTTTCTATTTTAGGAGCGTATGACTTCGAACGCGTTTTTCCTGTCAATTCGCGCACCGAAGAAAAGAGCCGTGAAGCCGGATTGCATCTTTGGTATTTGGTGCGTTTTGATAAGGGCACAGATTTGAAAGAAGCTATGGGAAAACTGTCTAAATTGGGCGAAATTTCGAAACTTCAAATAAATCCTACCATTCAGCGGGCATATAATCCTAAAAAGAAACCAGTTCCGGTATCGGAAGCTGCTCTGAATAAGATGAAAACGCGTGCGGCAGATAACGGTTTTAAGTTCAATGATGAGCTATTACCGCATCAGTGGGGATATATAAACCGAGGAGATTATAGCTTTGTAACTGAGAAAGCTCCTGCTATTGTGGGGTCCGACGTTAATTGTGAAGAAGCGTGGGAACTGTGTACGGGTGATCCGGAAATCATTGTTGCCGTGCTTGACGAAGGTGTTATGTGGAAGCATCCTGATTTGGAGGCTAATATGTGGGTGAACGAAAGCGAGGTATTGGGTTCGGACGATGATGCGGACAAGAATGGTTATAAGGGTGACCGTTATGGTTACAACTTCGTAAAAAATAGCGGGATCATCAGTTGGCAAGCAGCCGAAGATACTGGTCACGGCACTCATGTGGCGGGAACGATAGCTGCCGTGAATCATAATGGTATAGGAGTCAGCGGCATTGCCGGAGGAAATGGAACCAAACCGGGAGTGAGGATTATGTCCTGTCAGGTTTTCGATGGTAATTCCCAGGTAAAGATGGTGAATGAGGCGAGAGCTATTAAGTATGCAGCCGATAACGGTGCCGTAATCCTTCAATGCAGTTGGGGATATAACTCCGCTTATTCCAATCCGTTGCAAGGATATGTACCCGGGCCTGCCACTGACGAAGAGTGGTCAAAGACTTATCCATTGGAAAAAGAGGCACTGGATTACTTTATCCATAATGCAGGTTCTCCTAACGGGGTGATTGAGGGCGGATTGGCCATCTTTGCTTCAGGCAATGAATACTCATATATGTCTTCCTATCCGGCAGCTTATGAGGGATGCCTTTCGGTAGCTTCTATTGCAGCTGACTATACGCCGTCATCATTCAGCAATTATGGGATGGAAGTGGATTTCTGTGCTCCTGGTGGTGATAGCGAATATCATTGTGTTCCGGGTGAAGATACTGATGGTAATAATGTGAACATTGATCAGGGAATGATCCTCTCTACTTTAGTGGTGGAAGGCAAAGCAGCCTACGGTTACAATGAGGGTACGTCTATGGCTTGCCCGCATGTGTCGGGAGTGGCTGCACTCGGTTTGTCGTATGCTTTGCAACAACGTCGCCACTTCAAGGTGCAGGAGTTTATAAACTTGATGAAACAAACGGCGAGAGAGGTGGATTCCTATTATAAAGGTTATAAGACCTATTATTATTTGCATAATTCTCCGGGCTGGTCGGCAACAAGAATGGACCTTTCTTCTTATAGGGGCAAAATGGGTAAACTGGTTGATGCTGGTGCATTATTGCATGCTATTGCCGGAAGCGGGTCGGATATGAAAATGCCCAATCTGTATGTCGGAATCGATAAAATCGTAAAAATAGACTTGGCACGTTATTTCCTGAATGGAGAAAATCTAATATACGAATGCGAGATTAGCGATACGTCGAAGGCAACTGTTACCCTTGAAGGTACTATACTGAAAGTGAAAGGAGTTGTTGCGGGTATGACAAGCGCTACGATGAGAACAAGCGACGGAAAGGAACAATCCTTCACCATTACTGTCCGCAAAAATGCGAATGATAGTGGTTGGATGTAATAGTTTGATAGATGAAGAATAGGCAATGGAGATATTATTTGCTTTATTGGCTGATGGTCTTTTTCCCTGCCCACTACCTTGGGGCGCAGGGAATAGCCTATCAGTCTGTAGAAGTTGATTCGTTGATTAATCCTCCTTTACTGAAAGAGGGAGGAGAGATGTTCAGTTTCGATTCTCTCCGTATACATATTGGCAGTATATACGATACCGATGCGCCCCGAACCTACACATTTCCGTTTCGCAATGTCAGTGGCAAGAATGTACGGATCACGAAGATAACCACTTCGTGTGGATGTACAGCAGCAGCGTTCAGTTTGGGAACACTTGCTCCGGGAATGGAAAGTATGGTTACATTGGTGTATAATCCTAAAAATCGCATCGGAACTGTAGAAACATATGCGTTTGTGTATACGGATATTTCAGAAAAACATCCGGTAGCGCGTCTGATGTTGATAGGTGAGGTTGTCTGTTCCGATGAATGGAGATATCTTCCTTCTACAATGGGAACCTTGCGTATGAAACGCAAACAAATTGTCTTTTCGGAAATGACCTCTAATGTTTGCCCTTCTGAACGCATTTTATGTGCTAACATCGGGAAGAAACCTTTGAAGCTTTCTGCGCAGATGCTTCCTCCATACGCTGTTTTTCAAACAGAACCGGAAGTTATACCGCCAGGGCAGGAGGCAGACATCGTGATAACCGTAGATGGTAGTAAATTGCCTGACAACTTAGGTAATGGGCTGCAGTTCAATTTTATTGTTGAAGGGGTCGACGCACCATTGACAGATCGCTTGGTCAGAGTAACTATCAAACGTTTACAATAATATTTTTGATTAACATTTAAAAAAAACTGTAATATGAGAATTCTTTTCAGAATAATACCATTATGCATGCTTTTGTTTAGCTTTATGGCTTGTGATGACGATGAAGAAGTAAAAGTGGAAACGCTGGAAGTAACTCCCGCCAATCTGAATGGTACTTGGCGGTTAGTAGAGTGGAATGGAGAGCCTATGGCTGATGGTACTTATTGTTATATAACTTTTGTCCGTAGAGATAAAACTTTTGAGATGTACCAGAAATTCGATAGTATGTATGCTCGTTTTCTTAGCGGGATATTCGAGATAGAGAAAGATACTTATTTGGGATATATTATTAGCGGTAAATATAATAACAGCTTGGGCGGTCGTTGGAACAATTCGTATATCGTAACAGAACTTTTGCCAGCAGGAACTATGATTTGGACGGTGAAAGATGATGCAGGAGATGTGTCTAAATATGTTCGTTGTGACGGAGTTCCTTCTAAAATTGTAGAAGAAGCTAGAGATGATATAGATAATTAAAATTTAACTTATTGAAAGAAAAAGAGGATTCACTTCATTTATTGAAAATGTTGTGAATCCTCTTTTTTTACGCTTTGAAGAACCTTCTTTGCTGAATGCAGCATTTAATTGTGCATTCATATCAAACATTTTTAATTCTTTTTCGCTCATAATATCCTTTTTGTTGATTCATCTAAAATATTGAAAAAATCTTTATAGTAGTTTTCGTATGCTATTATGTTTCTGTGTATGTAGCGAAGATGATAGAAGTTTACTAGTTGAGCATTATGAATAAATAATTTATCTCTTCACCTAATTATAATTAGCCATGTCATAAAAAAAGTCATGAATTATTTGGAAATAAAATAAAGCCTTCTTATCTTTGCATTGGATTTATAATTGTAATGAATACAACTTTGAAAAGAAAGGAAGATAATGAAACCATACGATCGATTATTAGAGCATAATATCAAGCCTTCCATGCAACGCATCGCTATCATGGAATATTTGATGGAGCATCCGATTCATCCGTCGGCTGATGATATTTACACAGCATTGTCTCCTTCAATGCCGACACTTTCAAAGACAACGGTTTATAATACTTTGAAATTGTTTTCCGAACAGGGAGCGGCATTAATGCTTACGATTGACGAAAAGAATACAAACTTTGATGCGGATACTTCTGTACATTCCCATTTCCTTTGCAAACGTTGCGGACATATTTATGACTTGGAATGTCCGGAAGCGATTAAACAAGTGGAAAATTTGGAAATGGATGGTCATCAGGTATCGGAAGTTCATTATTATTATAAAGGTATTTGCAAGAATTGCTTAAGTAAAGATAAAGAAACACGTATTGACTAATTAATTTAAAATTGAGAAGAAAATGAAGAAATTTAGATGTACTGTATGCGGTTACGTTCATGAAGGTGACGCAGCTCCTGAGAAATGTCCATTGTGTAAAGCTCCTGCCAGCAAGTTCGTAGAAGTTGTTGAAGTAGAAGGTGGCGCATTGTCTTTTGCTGACGAACACGTTATCGGTGTTGCAAAAGGTTGTGACGAAGAAATGATTAAGGATCTGAACAATCACTTCATGGGAGAATGTACTGAAGTTGGTATGTATTTGGCCATGAGCCGTCAGGCAGACCGCGAAGGTTATCCTGAAGTAGCTGAAGCTTTCAAACGTTACGCTTGGGAAGAAGCTGAACATGCTGCTAAGTTTGCAGAACTGTTGGGTGACTGCGTATGGGATACTAAAACTAACCTGCAGAAACGTAAAGACGCTGAACAAGGTGCATGTGAAGACAAAAAACGCATTGCAACTCGTGCTAAAGCTCTGAACCTGGATGCTATCCATGACACTGTACACGAAATGTGCAAAGACGAAGCTCGTCACGGTAAAGGTTTTGAAGGATTATACAACCGTTATTTCGGTGATAAGAAATAATTAAGCCTAATAAACTCTTAAAAGGTCTGTATTCCACAACGAATACAGACCTTTTTTATTTATATTTGTCTATCAATTTTTAAATACCACAGTTATGAGAAAAGTACAACTATTATTAGTTTGTTTAATGCTTTCAGCGGCTGCTTTTGCTGCTGACAAAGTGATTAAATTGCCGAAGCCTAATTTAAACCGTACCGGTGCGGTGATGAAGGCATTGTCTGAACGACATTCAACTCGCGAGTATGCTTCTAAATCATTGAGTCTGTCGGATCTGTCTGATTTGTTATGGGCTGCTAATGGGATAAACCGTAAGGAATCCGGAATGAGAACAGCTCCGTCGGCGTTGAATAAGCAGGATGTGGATGTATATGTAGTATTACCTGAAGGAAGTTATCTGTATGATGCTAAAAATCATCAGTTGACTCTGGTTGCTGAAGGAGATCATCGTGGAGCAGTAGCCGGTGGACAGGCATTTGTGAAAACAGCTCCGGTGTCTTTGGTGTTAATCAGTGATCTTTCCAGATTTGGAGATGCGAAGAGTGCACGCAGCCAGTTGATGGGGGCTATGGATTCCGGCATCGTTTCTCAAAATATTTCAATATTCTGTTCCGCTGCTAACATAGCAACAGTGCCACGCGCTTCGATGGACAATGAACAATTGAAGAAAGTTTTGAAATTGAAAGATAGCCAAATGCCAATGATGAATCATCCTGTGGGATACTTCAAATAAGGATTGGCAAGATATACAAAAGAGTGACGGTATCCCGCAAGGATACCGTCACTCTTTTCCTATTATAGCGTTACTATCCCGACCGGATAGCGTCACTATATTTTCTTCTTTACTTCAAGAGAAATTCATCAATCGCTTTTTTGTAAGTTGCCTTGTCAGCAGCTCCACGGAAAAGCTGTGGATCTCCTTTCATGGGAATGAATACAAACAATGGAATACTTGTTGCATTAAATAAAGCTGCCAGTTCTTTTTGTTTATCTACATTGACTTTGTAGATGACAATTTTTCCGGCATATTCCTTTGCCAATTCTTTCATGATAGGAGCTGTTTGGCGACATGGTCCGCACCAATCTGCATATAAGTCGATGATGGCGGGCTTATTACCTTTATAATTCCACTCCTTTGATTTCTCATAATCGAAGACGTCTTTCAGAAACATATCTTTGTCCATTACGACGACTTCACCGTTACCTGTTACCTCTTTTTTACCTTGATTAGTTTCCCTACTGTCATTGAATGCGTATACAATTACACTTGCCATGACGAGGGCTACCATTACTAATACTTTCTTCATTCGTTATTATTATCTTTTTATGTATAATGCTTCTCGATAACCCCTTGTAGTTCGCTACTATGGATTACGCCGGAATGTCTCCAGACAGCCTCTCCATTCTTGAACAGTATAAAGGTTGGTACAGCTTGTATGCGATATTTAGTAGCCAGGTCTTCATGCTGGTCAACGTCTATCTTTGCAATACGTGCTTTATCTCCCACAATAAGTTTTAGTTCTTCTAAAACCGGTTTCATTGCTTTGCAAGGTCCACACCATTCTGCAAAGAAATCAACTAAAACGGGCACTGGTGACTGTATTAAATCTTCAAATTTTTCCATAATCTTTTCTTTCTTAGAGTTAAAAAGCAGTCTTTGAAGACCGCAAATATAATTTCTATTTTATTATATAACGAGAAAAAGCTGATTTTGTTCATGAAATAGTAATCATAGAGTCATCATCTTGTAATGTGAAAGAGGGAACTTTGCGTATCTAAAAATAATGGAACTATGAAATTTTTATTTATTGTTCAAGGTGAGGGGAGAGGGCATTTTACACAGGCAATCACTCTCGAAGAAATGTTATTGCGCAATGGGCATGAAGTAGTGGAAGTCTTAGTCGGGAAAAGCTCGACACGTACTTTGCCGGGATTTTTCAATCGGAGTATTCATGCACCGGTGAAGCGATTCATTAGTCCGAACTTTCTGCCTACGACAGATAATAAACGGGCGAACCTGACGAAAAGCTTTGCATACAATTTATTAAGATTACCGGAGTATCTTCGTAGCATGTATTATATAAATCAGCGGATCAGGGAGACAGGGGCGGAAGTTGTCATCAACTTCTACGAGCTTTTAACCGGACTTACCTATGCACTCTTCCGTCCCTCCGTTCCGTATATTTGTGTTGGGCATCAGTATCTGTTTTTACATCGTGATTTCGAGTCTCCGGATAAAAATTCGTGCCAGTTATGGATGCTGCGTTTCTTTACCCGGATGACCGCTCTAAGATCTTCGAAGAAACTGGCTTTGTCTTTCCTGGAAATGGAACAGGATGATATGAATCAAATAGTGACCGTTCCTCCATTGATTCGTCAGGAAGTGACCGCTATCCGTCCGGAAAAGGGTGATTATATTCATGGATATATGGTTAATTCCGGGTTTGCTGATAGCGTGGAGAGTTTTCATGCGAAACATCCGGAAGTTCCTTTAACTTTTTTCTGGGATAGATCGGATGCTGAAGAGGTGACACGGATTGACGAAACATTGAGTTTCCATCAAATAGATGATGTGAAGTTTCTTAATGCTATGGCGGGTTGTAAGGCTTATGCCAGTACGGCAGGCTTCGAGTCTATTTGCGAAGCAATGTATCTTGGAAAACCTGTATTAATGGTTCCAGCACATATTGAACAAGACTGCAATGCCTATGATGCAATGAAAGCGGGGGCAGGAATAATCAGTGATTCCTTTGATTTGCAGCCGTTGCTTCGTTTTGCAGGAGAATATACTCCGAACCGTCATTTCGTTTATTGGGTTCGTAGCTGTGAACGTCGGATGATCCGTGAACTGGAGAAACTGGCAGCTTCACATTCAGAAATAACTTCAATACCAACATTCACTAATTATTTACCAATATGAAACTAAACAGAACGGATTATGTGCTTGAACGCGCATCAGATGGTGGCTACTATGCCTGGTTGACTGTAAATATGCAATGTAATGCTTATGGGGAATCTCCTGAAGAAGCAGTTCAGAATTTACAGAATATAATGAATGAGATGATTGACGAGATGTATATGGTGGAAGAGTTTATATAAATTGAAAATAGAGAATTAAAAATTGAGAAATATAATGCCAGATGGCATAACTTTTATTTCTCAATTTTTAATTCTCAACTCTCAATTTACTCAATGCTAAGTTCGTCGATGATATGAGAGGCTCCTGCGTATTTATCGATGATAAACAAGGTATAGCGGATGTCAACACAAGCGGCTCGCTGCGATGAAGGACGGAAAGCAATGTCTCCTGTTAAGCCTTCAAAGTTGCGGTCGAAAGCAGTTCCAACCAACTGACCTTTGCTGTTAAATACCGGACTACCGGAGTTTCCTCCTGTATTGTCGGTGTTTACGATAAAGCAGACAGGCATTTCACCGTTTTTGCCATAACGTCCATAATCCTGGGATTTATATAACTCTTTTAGCTTTTGAGGCACTACGAATTCCCAGTTTCCCTGATCTTCTTTTTCCATCACACCTTTGAGGGTGGTATGAGCATCATATACCACACCGTCAGCCGGTTCATAAGAAAGCACCTGGCCGTATGTCAATCGTAAAGTAGAGTTCGCATCCGGATAAATCGGCGTTCCTTTTTCCTGTCTCATGTCCATCATGCCTTTCACCCATACTTTATGAGCTGCGTCATAGTTCTGATTGGCTTCTTTCATGGCAATGGCTGTTTTCAGAATTCCGTCGGTAACAGAATATTTGAATAATACCATCCAGTCATATCCTATTTTATACAAACTTGGTTTCTTGATAAACTTCTCAAAGTTTTTAGGATTGCCGAAAATGGAATGTTCGAAACAGGCATCAACGAAGGCGTCAATACTTCCCTTGAAACGAGAATTGATGATTTCGAAGATGTTGATTCGTTGTTCTGCAGGAATGTAGTTGGCATAAGTCTTCAGCATTTCTTTCGCTACCATCCGTTCCACGTCGGGGAAAGGGACAGAAGCAAAATACTTATCACCTTCTTTCTTCAGTTTTAGTTTTGCTTCTTTTATCTGTTCTTTATCTTTCGATTTCAGAGCGGTAACCAATTCTGTCGTGGAAGGGATACGCATAAAATCAAGGGCGGTGACCAATGCTTCATTGATAGCCTGCTGATGATATAGCGCATCGCGTCGGTGAGATACAATAGAGCGAATCTCATCAAAGGCTTTCTGATACGAATCATCTCCCTTTTCACGGCCGCGGGCTAATAGTTCTTCTTGCTGTGCACGTTTGGTATCCAGTACATTGAGGCGTATCAGTCCTTCATTCATGCCGATTGCATTTTTCCAATAATTGGCCGAAGAAGCATATTTGCTTGCATAATGAATACGCACTGCCGGATCTTTCAGCATTTGCTCCATAAGTACTTTCTGACGGGCTCCGCGTACATGCTGGCGCATGAAATTGGTCGTTTGCATCCGTTCTTCCACTTCGTCGGCAATCATATACCGCCAGTTACGTCCGGGGAATCCCATGACAAAGGTGAAATCTCCTTCCTGAACTCCGGCGAGGCTGATCTTCAGATGTTTTTTCACTTGCAGAGGAACGTTGTCTTTAGAATATTCTGCCGGTTTTCCATTCTTGTCCGCGTAAATACGGAAGAGAGAAAAGTCGCCTGTGTGACGAGGCCACATCCAGTTGTCGGTATCAGCTCCGAATTTACCGATGGAAGAAGGAGGAGCCCCTACCATACGAATATCACTGTATACTGTTTTGATGAACAGATAATATTTGTTTCCTCCATAAAAAGCCTTGAGCTCCAACTTTGTTGCAGGAGTTATTTCTATATTCTCGGCTTTGGCAAAACGTTCTGCTACGTTGCCAAGATAACTTGGAGATAGATAATTAACACCATCCGGGTCCGGATCTTTTTTCAGTTGTTCGTTGACGTAATCCGTCACATCGAGAATCCGGTCGATAAAAGTGACGGTCAATCCCGGAGTAGGGAGTTCCGCATCACGGTTCATAGCCCAGAAACCATCTGTCAGATAGTCATGTTCTACATTACTATGTTGCTGGATAGCTCCATAACCACAGTGATGGTTAGTCAGTACCAGTCCTTCGGAAGAGATAACTTCTCCCGTACATCCTCCTCCGAAGTGTACAACAGCGTCTTTTAGAGAAAGGCCATTTGCGTTGTATACTTCCTCTATCGGAATTTCGAGACCAAGTTCGCGCATGGCAACAGCGTTCTGTGCTTTCAGATCGGTTAGCATCCACATGCCTTCGTCGGCGTGGATGCTAAGAGTTGCCAGTGAAAATAGGACAAATAGGATTTGTTTTCTCATTTATTCTACGATTGTCATTTCATTGATTAGGTGTCCGCAGTTTCCTAACTTTTCCAGAATGAACAGGACATAACGGATATCCAGGTTAATACAACGTTGTAGGTTGTTGTCGAAGTTGATGTCACCGCTTAATGATTCCCAGTTGCCATCAAAAGCACAACCGATCAGTTCTCCGTTTTCATTCAATACCGGGCTGCCGGAGTTACCACCGGTGATGTCGTTGGTCGACAGGAAGCAGACAGGCATATCACCATTTGGCAAAGCATAACGGCCATAATCTTTCTTTTCAATCAGTTCTTTCAGTTTGGCAGGTACAACGAATTCACGGTCTTCCGGATTTTCTTTTTCAAGAATACCTTTAGTGGTCGTATAGTAGTTGTAGTGTACGCCGTCTTTCGGATCATAAGGTTTCACGTTACCATAGGTCAGACGAATGGTGAAGTTTGCATCCGGATAAGAAGGTACAGGCAACTTCATTTCACCTAGACCACGGATATAAGTTTTGTGCAGCAAAGCTAGTTCCCGATCCATATCCTTGAGTTGGGAAGCCAGTGTATCCATTAAGTCGTATTTAGACTGGCAGTATTGCAGTGCCAGATCATTGTCAATCGCTTTCACTGAAGGCTTCTTTGTAAACTTCTCGAAGTTTGCCCGGTTGGCAAAAATAGAGTTGTCATACATATCATCAACGAATTTGTTATAATCGCCTTTATATTTCTGCTCAATAACCTTATAAATAGAAGGACGTTGGTTTGCCGGAATCATTTCAGCATATAAGGGGAACAAGGCTTTCGCTACCTTGCGGTCTACTTCATGATCGTAATCTTTGTTATGGATGCTTTCGTAAGTGCTTTCCAAGGCTTTCATGCGTGCTTCGATTACAGAATCGTTTTTCTCAAGTAATGCTTCGCGTGTTTTAGTCAACATCACATTGCCAAATTCGATAGCTCCGAAGAAAGTCTCTCTCAAACAGGTGTACTGATAGTTGAGAGGAGTTGTCTTAGCTACCAGGTCATCAATGTTCTTCACTACCGCTGCATATTCAGCATTGTTTTGTGCTTTTGCAAACTCTGCGAATTTGGCTTCTTGTGCAGCTTTTGTTCCCAATACATCATTATCGATGATGGCCTTATTCATGCCGATGGAGTTTTTCCAATAGTTGCTGGAACCCGCATACTTGTTAGCATATTGAATACGGATTTTGTCACTGGCATTCATTACCTCTTTCAGGACAGCCAAACGTGCACCACGAATACGGATACGTGGATCGTTTTCCGATTCCATACGTTCTTTTACTTCTGATACAGTCAGGTAGCGGCTCGTACTTCCGGGGAATCCCATAATCATTGCATAATCTCCTTCTTTCAATCCTTTGATAGAGATAGACAAATGTTTCTTGGTTTTCAGTGGGACGTTGCTCTCGCTGTATTCTGCAGGTTCACCATTTGCATCTGCATAAATACGGAACATGGAAAAGTCACCGGTATGACGCGGCCACATCCAGTTGTCTGTTTCACCACCAAACTTACCGATAGAAGAGGGTGGAGCGGCTACCATACGTACATCCGGATATATTTTCTTGTAGAAAAGATAGAATTTATTTCCGGCATAGAACGGAAGAGCTTGCGGAACAATTCCCTTTTTGTCTGCCAGGTCACTTTTAAAATAAAGATCATGAGCCAGCTTTTGAAGGAATATATTGCTGAATGATTCGGATTCGGTGATTTCTTTCGCCGCGATCTTGGCATTGACAATATCCGTAATATCTTCGATACGTTCGATAAATGTGAATTGCAATCCCGGAGTAGGGAGTTCTTTGTCTCTGGAAGTAGCCCAGAAACCATCAGTCAGATAATCGTGCTCAACACTACTATGTTGCTGGATGGAGGCGTAGCCACAATGGTGATTGGTCAGAATCAAACCTTCGGGTGAGATAATTTCTCCGGTACATCCGCCTCCGAATATACCTACGGCATCTTTAAGAGAAATTCCATTCGGATTATATAGGTCCTGTGCTTCCAGTTTTAATCCTTGTTTTTTCATCATGTCTAAGGAGTGTTGCTGTTGCATCAGTTGCAATAGCCACATACCCTCATCCGCTTTAACGGAACATACAAAAAGCGCAGCCAGCGCTAATAGATAAAGTCTTAGTCTGTTCATTATTTAATGATAAAATTAAAATATATGATTGGTTAGTATTCAATTTTCAAATCTCCGTTCTTCAGTGCTTCCATGATATTAGCAGGCGGACGTTGATTCATCAGTTCGTTTTTCATAAAGTCCATATAAGGAGCTACATGCTTAAAGAACTGGTAATAGCCTTTGCATAAGTAATTCAATCCCGGTTCGCCTTCTGCCGTTTGGCTGAAACGATTTTTCGGGCATTCTCCGTTGCAGGCAAACAGGAACTCACATTCCTTGCATTGAGTAGGGAGAGACTGATATTTCATGTTCCCGAAATTGTGCTGACGCTCGCTATGCATCATTTCCACCAGAGTTTTACTATAAATGTTACCTAATTTATATTCGGGAAATACAAAATGGTCGCACGAATAAACATCTCCGTTGAATTCCATCACACCGGCATGACCGCAGGTCTTTGCCATTGTGCATATACCAGGCTGTTCGCCCATCCAGTTCGCCAGAGTCGAATCGAATATTTGTACATAGTACTTGCCTACATCTTCTTTCACCCATTCGTCGAAAAGAGCACAAAGGAAGTTGCCCCATTGCTCCGGAGTGATCGAAAAATCGGCAAGGGTTCCGGCTTTATTTTCTGCAAGAGAAGCGAGGTGACGACCGTCCTCATGTGAGAGAATACGTTCAACGATAGGAGCGAACTGGATATACTGACAACCGATTTCTTTGAAGAAACGATAAAAGTCTAGTGGATAGTCGGCATTGAAGTCATTAATAACTGCCATCGCATTCCATTCCACCCCATGTTTTTTCAAAAGATTGATGCCTTGCATCACTTTCACAAAAGAGGGTTTTCCCATTTTATTTTTGCGATACTCGTCATGAAACTCCTGGGGACCATCGATAGAGACTCCTACCAGCCAATTATTTTCACGGAAGAACTCGCACCATTCGTCGGTGAGCATGGTTCCGTTGGTTTGGATGCAGTTGTCGATCGTTCGTCCTCGGGCATACTTTTTTTGTAGTTCCATCGCCTTTTTATAGAAGGAGAGCGGTCGCATCAGCGTTTCTCCTCCGTGCCAGGTGAAAAGCACCTGCGGCATGGTTTGTGAGTTAATGTACTCGTCGATAAACTTTTCCAGAAGTTCATCGCTCATTACGTGTTTCAGATTGTCTTTGTATAGGTTGGCCTTTTCCAAATAGTAGCAATAATCGCATGCTAGATTACATACGGCACCTACAGGCTTTACCATTACATAAAGCGGTTTGGCAAAAGGGGCAAATGTTGATGTTTTCATGACCGCAAAATTAGATAAACTAAATGAAAAAAATAGCCTTATACCTATCTTTATAAGGATTATTAAAGAAAAGAGTCTTACAAGATTTAAATATTGATAAAATGTTTCTTTGAATTCTGAATCAGTTGTACCTTTGTACCCAGAATTTAATGAATAGATGAACGTGAATAAAATTTTGCCTTTTTTGCTTTTGCTTCCGTTTTTGGCTTCCTGCACCAGTAAGTACAAGATTGAAGGAACCTCTTCAGTGAATAGTCTGGATGGAAAGATGTTGTATCTTAAGTCCCTTCGTGATGGAGAGTGGGTGAAGCTGGATTCAGCTGAAGTAGTGCATGGTCTGTTCTCAATGAAAGGGAAAATAGATTCCGTACAGATGGTGACACTTTATATGGATGAAGAAAGCATTATGCCGATTGTGTTGGAAAGTGGGAAGATAACTGTTACCATTAGCAACACGGACCTCAAGGCAGTCGGAACATCTTTAAATAATGCACTGTACGAGTTTATCAGCAAAAGAAACCAATTGGAAGAAAGCATTGGTGAACTGGAGCAGAAGGAAACCCGTATGGTACTGGATGGAGGCGATCTGGATGAAATTCACGGTCAGTTGGTGGTGGAAGGAGACTCACTGATGAAAGCGATGAATCAGTATGTAAAGACGTTCATCTCCGATAATTACGAAAATGTGCTGGGACCCAGTGTGTTTATGATGCTCTGCAGCTCTTTGCCCTATCCCATTATGACTCCGCAGATTGATGATATAATCAAGGATGCTCCTTATTCTTTTAAAGATAATAAGCTGGTTAGAGAGTTTCTGTCTAAAGCAAGAGAAAACATGAAGTTGATAGAAGAACATCAACGATTGGAACAAAATGCTTCAACAAATAAGTAATACTTGAGTTTTTTGTGTATTTTTGCACAAAACTCAAGTAAAGTGAAAACGACTACTGTTTCGGTATACGCCGCTTTCTTTTTTATTTTAGTCTTATCGGTTTCTTGTCATAGAGATTCGGAGGCCCCTGATGCGGCATTCCAGAGGATTGAAATGTGCATGGAATCTCTTCCGGATACAGCTCTGTATCTATTAAAGTCAATACCTCATACTGAAAAATTGCGTGGAAAGTTGCAGGCGGATTATGCACTTTTATTGACGCAGGCGATGGATCAGAACTATGTGAAGTTTACTTCTGACTCATTGATTGCACTGGCGCTGAATTACTATACTGTAGAGCGTGGTGACTCTGTTACGCGTGCTAAAGCGCAGTATTATTATGGAAGAGTGCTGCGTGAATTGGGCAAAGATGAAGAGGCTTTGACGTTTTTATCTTCGGCAAAAGGAAATGTTCGGGAATATTCAATGTTGTAAGATGTTTGCAATGGCTACTGATGAGATAGGGATGATTAACCGGAAAAAGAAATTGTATCAGGAGTCGTTGAAGAATTTTCGGGAGTCATATACGATCTATGAAGAGTTGAAAGATTCTTTGAGTCTTGTCAGAGCCGGGCAAAATATAGGCCGGGCTTATTTGTTTCAGAATAAATGGGATAGCTGCTATTTCTATTATACTTACGCTTTAGAACTAGCCAGGGAAAAGCAATATCCGTCTGAAGTTTCCATTTTACATGAGTTGGGGATACTGTACCGTTCCATGGGAGAACTGAAAAAGTCAGAACGCTATTTTCTTGCAGCTTATGAAAAAGAAACGGATGAAGAAAGGAAATACGTGGAGTGTATGTCTCTCGGCTATTTGTATATACAGATGGGCGATGTAGAGAATGCCCGGAAATATTTTAAGATGAGTATCAATTCTTCTAAAGAATATACCCGTATTGACGCATATAACAATTTATACTTTCTTGAAAAAGATATTGATAATTTTGAAGAAGCGATTATCTACCATGAAAAAGCAGACTCTATCGTGAATGTATTGGATGAAGTCGATTCGCAGGAGTTGATAACAGAACTGCAAAAGCAGTACGAGAACGAGAAACTCCGGAATGATAATCTACAACTGAAAGTGGACCGTACAGTTTTTATATTTTGCGGTACGGTTATTTTCCTGATTGTGGCCTTCTATATGTGTTATTACTACTACAAAAGTAAAAATCACAGGAAGAAGATTGCCGAAATCGAATCCCAGATTAGAGATAATGAAGAGGAGATAAAGCGATACCAGCAGGAGATGGAAGAAATCCAGGAGTTGAAAGATCAAGTACTGGAAGAGAACCGCATACTGGAAGAAAATCGAATGAAGGTAGGCGAGTTGAATGGAAAGATTGTACTTCTAAGTATGCAGAACAAAACCTTATCGGGACTGTTGAAAGAACTGGGAGGAGAATTAACTGTCGGACCCTCTTCTGAACAGTACATATCCGCTTTTCGTCTGCTGCTTGCTATCAAAGAGGGAACATTAAGAGGTAAATTGTCTAATGGAGAACGCTATAAATTGTTTAGCCTGTTTGATTTACTCTATTCTAATTACGTTACCCGGTTGCTTGACAAAACTCCTTTATTAACTAAACATGATCTTGAGATCTGTTGCTTTCTTAAATTTGGACTGACCAATGAAGAACTGGCGCGTATTTTTCAGACCTCTTCCGATTCTGTTACCAAAGCAAAAGGAAGGCTGAAAGGTCGATTAGGCATTTCTCCACAAGAAGATTTGAATGTGTTTTTAAGGGATTTTTGATAAATAAAAAATGAATTGTCCGGGTCATTAATAGAACGCTAATCTGTATTTGATTGAAATGTAAGTGTTTACGAAAAATCAGGCGCACTGATTTTGTCCGGGTGACTTTTTTTGTGTTTTCGGATGCATGCTGTACTTTTGACACAACAAAAACCAAATAGCTATATGAAAAATCCTAATGAATTATCTGCCGCCTCTTCTTTGAGAGGTGACGAATTGCAGTTAATAGAACAAAAAGCCAGCATTGTTGTCGGAATAGCAAATTCTCGCACCAGGTTACGGATAGGAATTCTATTAAGTAAATATTCAGAGTATCAGGTGGATTATATATCCTCCGAGAGTGAGATCGGTAAACTGATTGAAGAAGCCGACTTGATTATTGGTGCGGGGATTACCGCTTACGAAGGGGTATTGCGCCGAAAGCCGGTGATTGTAGTGGGTGATTATGGCTTGGGAGGTCTGGTTACTCCGGATACATTCCGCAAGCATTATAACAATCGGTTTAGAGGGAAGATTAATGGTGTCAGAAATGAATCTTTCTCATTAGAGAATTTAGAAAAGGAAATTTATAAAAGTTTTAATTTGACTTTTCAAGAATTACAAATGATGTCAAACCAAACCATAACCTTGCAAAACATCTAAATATCTGAATTTCTTAATTTAATAGTTTGATGCATAAAACTGGTTAGGAATATGGGGGTGCGTGAGCATCCCCATATTTATATAAGATTATGTACTGACTATCGGTCTTGATCTTCGTTTTTCACCATTCCCTTGTATTGTTCCGGCAGGGCGCTTTCAACCGCAGCGTAGGCCTCTGCCATGGTTGCCTTGATATTTTCCATTCCTTTCCCTTTGGGAGGAATAGGCTCGTGAATAGTCAGAATCATGCGATGACGGTGTATCCATTTGCCTGTGCGTGGCAGAATCTCGAATGAGCCGTCAATGGTGACGGGTACAACCGCCAACTGTAAATCATCAGCCAACTGGAAAGCGCCTTTCTTAAAGTATCCCATGTGTCCTGTAAATGTACGCGCTCCTTCAGGAAAGACTACGAGAGAAACCCCACCTTTCAATGAGTCTTTTGCCTGCCGGATTGTTTCCAATACTTTTTTAGGACCGGATCTGTCTACAAAGATATGTCCTGCACTTTCACAGGCTTTTCCTACAAACGGCAGTTTGCGCAGGCTTTTTTTCATCATCCACTTAAAGTTTCTTCCGATGAAGCCGTAAATAAGGAAAATATCAAATGAACCCTGATGGTTAGGTACGAAAATATAGGAAGTCTTGTCATGCAACTTTTCACGTCCCTCAATCTTCACGGGAATCAATAGAAACAGACAAATTAATTGTGACCAAATCTTCCCCGGATAATATCCCCAGATGTGGGCTCCTCCCAAGAGAGAACCTACAATAGTGACGATTGCCGTGAGGATGGTCAACACTAATAAAATAGGCAAAGCGATGCAAATCTGATAAATATAATACAGTATCTTCATAGGGTTGGATTTTTATCCTGCAAATATACATGATTATTGGTAAAAAAGAGAGGCAGATGTGATATAATCTTTTTGATTGTGTTATTTTTGCCTCTTGTTATTAGAGATAGTTACAAAATTATGATACGTATATTACATACTGCCGACTGGCATCTGGGACAAACCTTTTTTGGTTATGATCGCACGGAAGAACATGGAGTATTCCTGAATTGGCTGGCAGAAGAAATTCGTCAGAAAGAGATTGATGCATTGATTATAGCCGGAGATGTTTTTGATGTTTCCAACCCTTCCGCAGCATCCCAAAGCATGTATTATCAGTTTATTTATCGGGTGACAGCAGAGAATCCGTATTTGCAGATTGTCATTGTTGCCGGCAACCATGATTCGGCAGCACGCCTGGAGGCTCCTTTGCCTCTGTTGCAAGCTATGCGGACGGAAGTCAGAGGGGTAGTTCGCAAGCTCGAAGGCGGAGAAATCGATTATGACCATTTGACTGTGGAACTGAAGAACCGGAAAGGGGAAGTGGAATTGCTTTGCATGGCAGTTCCTTTTCTGCGTCAGGGAGATTATCCGGCCGTGCAAACGGAAGGCAATCCGTATGCGGAGGGAGTTCGCGAACTTTATGCACAACTTTTGCAAAGGCTATGGAAGCGAAGGACGGAGAATCAGGCGATTCTTGCCATCGGTCATTTGCAGGCTACAGGATCGGAAATTGCAGAGAAGGATTATAGCGAGCGTACCGTGATTGGTGGGCTGGAGTGCGTATCTCCGGAAACCTTTTCCGAACAGATAGCTTATACGGCATTGGGACATATACATAAAGCGCAGCGAGTGTCCGGAAGAGAGAATGTGCGGTATGCCGGAAGTCCCATTCCGATGTCTTTTGCCGAGAAACATTATCATCATGGAGTCGTGATGGTGACTTTCGACGGAGGCTGTGCGGTGGACATTGAACGGTTGGAATGCCCGAAATTAATACCTTTGTTGAGTGTCCCGAACGGAGAACCTGTTTCACCGGAAGCCATCTTGGAAGCCTTGAAGGAACTACCCGAGACAGAAGCCGTAGCCCCATATCTGGAAGTAAAGGTATTGTTGGAGGAACCGGAACCCATGCTTCGGCAGGAGATTGAAGATGCACTGGCAGATAAAAACTATCGGTTGGCGCGTATTGTTTCTACCTATCGCACTGAAACTGGAAATACGACGAAAGAAAATGAAAACTGGAAGAGGGGGTTGCAGGAAATGTCTCCCTTGCAGATTGCACAGTCTGCCTTTGAGAAGATTTATCAGGTGGAAATGCCTGTAGAACTGACAGGTTTGTTTGAAGAGGCCTATTTGGCTGCTACCCGTAAAGAAGAGGAGGAAGAAGAATGAAAATACTAGCTATACGATTGAAGAATCTGACCTCGATAGAAGGAACGGTAGAAGTGGATTTTATGGCAGAACCATTACATTCTGCAGGTATCTTTGCCATTTCAGGACCTACCGGTGCAGGTAAGTCTACTTTATTAGATGCCTTATGCCTGGCATTGTATGATAAGGCTCCCCGCTTTGCTACTTCAGTGGAAAATGTGAACCTGGCAGATGTGGGAGACAATCAGATTAATCAGTCTGATGTTAGAAATTTGCTGCGCCGGGGGACAAGTGACGGTTATGCGGAAGTCGATTTTTTAGGTATTGACGGACGGCGTTACCGTTCTCGTTGGTCGGTGAGGCGGACAAGAAACAAGATAAACGGTTCTTTGCAGCCACAAACGCTGGAAGTGAAAGAACTGGATACGGAGAAAGAATTTCAAGGTACCAAGAAAGAGTTGTTGATTCAGTTGGTGGAGTTGGTTGGCCTGACGTATGAACAGTTCACCCGTACAGTATTATTGGCACAAAATGATTTTGCTACATTTCTGAAATCAAAAGGGGCGGCAAAAGCAGAATTACTGGAGAAGTTGACAGGAACCGGCGTGTATTCCCGGATTTCTCAAGAGGTCTATGCCCGGAATAAGGCGGCACAAGAGGAGGTGACCTTGATTCAGAATCGAATGAATGTGATCGAATTGATGCCGGAAGAAGAGCTGCTTGCTCTGCAAAAAGAGAAAGAACTATCAATTGAAAAGCGCGCGGCAGGGATTAAACTGCTGGCAGAACAGAATGAACAACTGAATGTGGTTCGTTCATTAAAAATACAGGAAGAACTTTGGAAGAAAAAGCAGCAGGAAGAACAGGAGGAACAGGCCAGGGAGAAAGTATTGCAGGGTGCATTGGCTTCCCAAGAGGAAGGATTGGTGCATTTTAAGGCACAATGGGAGGCCATACAGCCGGACTTGAAGAAAGCACGTCAATTGGATGTACAGATACAGTCTCAACAAAGCAGCTATATACAGTCGCAGCAGATTTTACAAGCGGCTAACAGGCAGGTGGCGGAGCAGGAACAAAAAATGCGAGTGGCTGCGGAACAATTACAGGTGTCTTATTCTTCTCTGAACCGCTTATTAAGCCATGTAGGGATAGAAGAAGCACTGCAACTTGAACAGGTGGAAGAGATTCTACGGCAAGAAGAAAGTAAACTGGCTGCCGCTACCAGTACGAATGAGGAACGTTTGTTGCGCTTAAATTCTTTCGGATATCCGTTATTGGCCGAAGAACAGGTGAAGTTGCAAAAAGAGTTGACTCGTCAGCAGAATATCCGGCAATTAACGGAAACGCAGACGAAAGCAAAGACGGAAATAGAAAGACTGGAGAAAGAAGTGGCCAATTGTCTGAAACAATTGACGGAGCAAGAAACCGCATTGAAAGTTACTCAACGTCTTTACGAAAATGCACGTATGGCAGTGGGAAAAGACGTGAAAGCATTGCGCCGGCAATTACAGGAAGGGGAGGCTTGTCCGGTTTGCGGTAGCACAGCGCATCCTTATCATCAGGAACAGGAGGTGGTAGATACTCTTTTCCGGAGTATAGAGCAGGAGTATAATGTAGCATCAACCAACTATCAGCAGATGAATAACCGGAGCATTGCTCTGCAACGTGATTTGGCGCATCAAAAAACGGTGGACGGACAGATCGCGGAACAGTTGGCAGCATTATATAAAGCAGGGATTGAAGCCGGAAACGAAGAGCAAATACAACACCGTTTGGCGGAACTGGCAATACGTATTTTGGAATATCGCAATCTTTATGCAGAATGGCAGCGCAGCGATGAAGAAATAAAAAAGATGCGTGCACATTGTGAAGCCCTCCGTGAGAATGTTTCTCTCTGTCGTTTGGCTATGCAGAAAGTATCGTCTGCCAAAGAACAGCTGGTAATCTTACAGAATGCTGCTTCGGCCGAACTAAAGAGATTTGAAGTGATAGAGAAAGCGCTGAATGTGCTTCGTCAGGAACGTTCGCAGCTATTGAAAGGAAAAAGTGCGGATGAAGCGGAAGCTGCCGTAGCAAAAAGAGAGAAAGAACTGAATCTCGCTTTGGAGAAAGCACGTAAAGAAGTAGAGGCGGTACACAACCGGCTTTCCGGTTTGCAAGGAGAGATGAAGCAAATTGCACTGGCTATAGGAGAGTTGCAGGAACAGTATAAAAAGATAGAGTCTCCCGAACTGCTTCCCGAAATAATAAAGAAGCAACAGGAAGAAAACCTGAATATAGAACGTGCCCTTTCTACTATGGAAGCCCGCCTGCTACAACAAGCAAAGAATAAACTGACTGTGGAACAGATTGCGAAGGAACTGGCAGAGAAACAAACTGTTGCTGAACGTTGGGCAAAATTGAATAAACTGATTGGCAGTGCGGATGGAGCGAAATTTAAAGTGATTGCTCAAAGTTATACTTTGAATTTGTTGCTGCTTCATGCCAATCAACATTTATCCTATCTCTCTAAACGCTATAAGCTGCAACAGGTACCCGATACGTTGGCACTTCAGGTAATAGATTGCGATATGTGTGATGAAATACGGACCGTGTACTCTCTTTCAGGAGGTGAATCGTTCCTGATTTCTTTGGCACTGGCTTTAGGTTTGTCTTCCTTGTCAAGTAATAATCTGAAAGTTGAATCTCTTTTTATTGATGAAGGTTTCGGCTCTTTGGATGCGGAAAGTTTGCGTACAGCGATGGAAGCATTGGAACAATTACAGATGCAGGGGCGGAAAATAGGAGTAATCTCTCATGTGCAGGAGATGAGTGAACGGATTTCTGTTCAGGTGCAGGTACATAAGAAAGTGAATGGAAAAAGTGTGCTTACCGTGGTGGGGTAAGCACACTCCTTACTACTTAGTATGAATTATTCAGGTTGGATTCTTTTACATTAATTCGTTCAGTTCGCTTAAATTCTTTTTGATTTCGTGGATACGATTTAAGAACTTCTTGCGGTAAATCCATAAGATCAATCCCAGTCCTCCGCCCCATAACAGGATGAAGAAAGCAATCATGCCCATTCCATATTGCCACACTTGCCAGTAGATAAATGAAAGTATAGCCAGGACTAGGAGAAAGGCAATAGCAATCAATCGTTCCCTGATGGTCCATCGATGGATACGGTTCACGCGGCTGATTACTTCTACCAAAGGCATCTCGTCTATTTGTGTCCGTTGGAGGAAACGGGTGGTGACGATATCCCAGCAAAGGGCAGGAATCCATGCGAAAATGATAATGATATAGATCGGGTTTAATCTGTTGTGCAACAGTACCTCCGCTAAAAATAAGATCAGTATCGGCAGAGAAATCAGAATAAGCTTGATGTTCAGTCTGGCAATGGCATGGATACCTTTGTCCGCATGCCTTATCAGCTTTTCAAGCTCTTCTTCTTTGATGAACTCTTTGTCTTTCAAGTGTTCATCCAGGGCATTCCAAGATTTTTTAAGTTCTTCCAGTTCCATATATCTTATTCCTCCTTTTTCATTCTTTTAAGTTTGTCTTTGATGCGACTTAGTTTGGTCGCTACATTGGTAACCGTCAGTCCGGTGATTTCTGCTATTTCCTCGTAACTTTTGTCTTCGAGATAAAGCAGGATAATTGATTTGTCGAGTTGTCCCAGTTGGTTAATCATCTGATAAAGCTGTTTCAACATTTCGTTGATCGGGTCGTGTGCTTCTATGGCCCAGTCGGTATCTCTGGTGAGGCTGACTATTTCTGGCACATTCTTTTCTTTACGATAGAAGCTGATACAGGTGTTGAGGGCAATACGGTAAATCCAGGTGGAAACCTTACATTCTTTTCTGAATTTGGGATAGGCTTTCCAAAGATTCAGTACCACATCCTGATACAGATCATTGAGAGGAGCATTGGGATTGGCATACAGATAGCATACCTTGTAGATCACCCGTTCATATTCGCGGATCACCGACAAAAACTCTTGTTCAATAGGGGCGCTAACCTCTGCTGTTTGTTCTCTCATGGAATCTATGATTACTTTTCTGGTTAGTTAGTCGTGAGAAAAGGAGAAAAATCACAGGGGAATAAGGACTATTGGAGATTAGCTGCCAGAAACTTACACATTTCTTCGATACTTTTTCCCCGACGGCGGGCATAATCTTCAAGTTGGTCTTCTCCAATCTTTCCGACGGAGAAGTATTCGGAAGCCGGATGTGAAAACATAAGTCCGCAAACAGAAGCGTGCGGGTACATAGCTCCGTTTTCGGTCAGCGAAATGCCTATCTGCTTCATGTCCAACAGTTCATCCAACAGGAAGTTGACGGATTGATCCGGTAAAGACGGGTAACCGACAGCAGGGCGGATGCCTTGATACTTTTCGACCAGTAAGTCCGCTATGCCTAAATTCTCGTCTTTGGCATATCCCCACGCTTCTTTGCGCACATATTCATGCATCTTTTCTGTTGCTGCTTCTGCCAGTCGGTCGGAGAGGGTTTGGACAAGCAGGTGTTTATAAGGGTCCTGTTCGTACAATCCTTCCATGTCCGCATCAATGGAAGAGGCAAAAGCACCGATGGTATCCGGGATGCCGGAAGAGATCGGGCGGATAAAGTCACTGAGACAAAGAAAAGGACTACCGTCTCTTTTCGGCGTTTGCTGGCGCAGTAAAGGAAAAGTGATGAACCGGTCTTTTTCTTTCTCAATAATCAGGTTATCCCCGTCAGAGTTTGCCTTGCAAAGCTTAAAGATGGTCTTTACTTCATAATCCCGGTCAAGCAGATCGAGCATCCGATTGGCTTCTTTGAATAGCTGCATTGCTTCGGAAGCCTTATTACGCTCTTCTTCCGGGAAAGTTGTCAGCCACAAAGCACGACAGGCATCACATCCGTGAATGTTGGCGATGGCTGCAAAACGTGGCTGGAACCCCCATGCATGGAAAAAGTAAATCCAGTTGATGTAGGGAGTGACTGTATGTATTTTATAAGATAAAATGGTACTCATAGGCTTGTTGAAGGCGAGCTGCTGTTTATCTGAATCTTAATTCCTGTCCGCGATAAGTCTCGTCTATTTCTCCGTTGTTATATAACAGATGTCCGTTTACAAATGTTTTCTCTACTTTCCAGTCGAATGTGTGTCCCTCTAATGGGCTCCATTTACATTTGCTTAGAATACAATCGGTTGTTACAGTCCATTCGCTTCCGGGACGGACTAATACCAGGTCAGCCTGATAGCCTTTGCGAATGAATCCTCTGTTTTGTATCTCATACATCTGCGCAGGAGCATGAGCCATCTTTTCTACTACTTTTTCGATAGTAAACACTCCTTTTTCTGTCAACTCCAACATGCTGACGAGTGAGAACTGAATCATCGGCATTCCGGACATTGCTTTTAAGGCACCGCCTTCTTTTTCGCTAAGTAAATGTGGGGCATGATCTGTGGCAATAGCATCAATCAAACCGCTATTGACAGCCTCTCGCAAAGCTTTCCGGTCTTGCGCTGTCTTAATGGCAGGGTTGCATTTGATGCGGGCACCCAGTGTCTGATAGTCCTCTTCCGTAAAGAGCAGATGAGAAACACAGGCTTCTGCCGTGATCTTTTTTTGTACCAAAGGTACATTAGAAAACAGGCTCAACTCTTTAGCTGTGGAAATATGCATGATGTGCAGGCGGGCGTTTGTCTCACGTGCCAACTGCACTGCCAGTTCGGATGAACGATAGCAAGCTTCTTCCGAACGAAGGAGCGGATGAAGAGCCAAAGGTACGTCGTCTCCGTATTCTTTCTTATATTTATCCGTGTTTTCTTTGATAATTCCCTGATCTTCGCAATGAGCAGCGATGAGCAGATCGGTTCCACCGAATATATTACGCAGACTGGCCATCCGGTCTACCAGCATATTGCCGGTGCTTGAACCCATAAATAACTTCACTCCACAAACCCGGTGTTTATCCAGTTGTGCAAACTGGGTATAGTTATTATTCGTTGCTCCGAAATAGCAGGAATAGTTGACTGCTGACTTTTCACCCAACAGAACAAATTTTTCCTCCAAAGCCTCCAATGTGGTAGTTTGCGGATTGGTATTGGGCATATCCATGATAGAGGTGACACCTCCTGCTGCCGCAGCACGACTTTCTGTGGTGATATCTGCCTTATGAGTCAGTCCGGGATCGCGGAAATGCACATGTTCGTCGATGGCACCCGGCAAAAGATAACACCCGGTTGCGTCTATTATCTCGTCGCAGGGGGCAGTTGCGTTTTCTTCACCAACCAATATTTCGGCTATCTTTTCATTCTCGATTACTACTGAACCCAGAACTTTTCTTCCTTCGTTGATAACAACGGCGTTTTGAATCAGTGTACGTTTCATTTCTTTTGTGGGAATTTATGGAACCAACTATTTACTTTTAATTTTATCACACCAAATATGGCTTCTCCAAAGATGCTGCTATTCATTTTAGAAGTCCCTAATTCACGATTAATAAAGATAACGGGAACCTCGATAATTTTGAAACCACACTTATAAGCAGTGAATTTCATTTCAATCTGAAAGGCATATCCTTTGAAGCGAATATGATCTAAATCGATTGTTTCCAACACCTGGCGGCGGTAGCAAACAAATCCGGCAGTGGTGTCATGTACAGGTATTCCGGTGATAAACCGCACATATTTAGAGGCAAAGTATGACATCAATACCCGTCCCATCGGCCAATTCACTACATTCACTCCGCTGACATAACGGGAACCGATGGATACATCTCCTCCTTGTTCCGAACAAGCCTGATACAAACGGGGTAAATCATTCGGATTATGACTGAAGTCTGCATCCATTTCAAAAATATACTCGTATGCGTGTTCCAGTGCCCATTTAAATCCAGTAATGTAGGCAGTACCCAGTCCCAGTTTTCCTTTACGTTCTATCATGAAAAGCTGTTCGGGAAATTCTTGTTGCAGTTTTCTTACGATGGCTGCCGTTCCGTCCGGAGAGCCGTCTTCTATGACCAGAATATGGAATACTTGGGGAAGGCCGAAAACGGCACGGATGATATTTTCTATGTTCTCCCGTTCATTATAGGTGGGGATAATTACAATGCTATCCGATGTCTGCATATAGATACTATAAAATTTAGAAACAAAAGTAGTTCTTTTTCCTTTAGTTATAGCTGAACTAAGGAAAATTTAACGTGTTTCATGCCCCATGCGGAATAAGACGGCAGATACCTTATTATAATACTTCTGTTCTTTGGGTGCATACTCCCAATCTTTTTTGTAATTTTGCGGGGAAATTTTATAGGTATGACAATAACTGAGTTGCAACAACAATATGCTGCCCATCCCAATATGGCAGTAATGAAGCGCTTGTTGAAGGACACTTCCGTTCAGACTGTTTTTTGCGGAGGACTGTGTGCATCCGCCGCTTCTCTTTTTTCTTCTGTACTGGTGCAAGAGGGTGGTTGCCCGTTTGTATTTATTTTAGGTGATCTTGAAGAAGCCGGATATTTCTATCACGACTTGACGCAGATATTGGGTACGGAAAGAGTATTGTTCTTTCCATCTTCATTCCGTCGCTCCATCAAGTATGGACAAAAAGATGCGGCCAATGAGATTTTGCGTACAGAAGTACTTAGCCGCTTGCAAAAGGGGGAAGAGGGATTATGTATCGTTACGTACCCGGATGCATTGGCGGAGAAAGTGGTGTCGCGCAAGGAATTGAGTAATAAAACGCTGAAGCTGAATGTAGGAGAGAAAGTGGATACCACTTTCATCACCGATGTGTTGCATAGTTATGGTTTTGAATATGTAGACTACGTATATGAGCCGGGACAATATGCTGTTCGCGGTAGTATTATCGACGTTTTCTCTTTTGCTTCGGAATATCCTTATCGCATCGATTTCTTTGGTGATGAAGTGGAAAGTGTTCGTACCTTTGAAGTGGAGTCTCAATTATCCCGTGAGAAGAAAGATGGAGTGTCTATCGTTCCCGATTTGGCGGTGACAGGAGATGTAACGACTTCTTTTCTGGATTTTATCCCGAAAGAGACTACCTTGGCGATGCGCGATTTTCTTTGGTTGCGCGAGCGAATCCAGGTGGTACACGATGAGGCGCTGACTCCACAGGCAATAGCCGTTCAGGAGGTCGAAGAGAATGGTGGCATTACATTGGAAGGGAAATTGATAGACGGCAGCGAGTTTACTGTACGGGCACTCGATTTCCGCCGGTTGGAATTTGGTAATAAACCGACCGGAACGCCCAATGCCAGCGTTACTTTCAATACATCTGCCCAGCCTATCTTTCATAAGAATTTCGATCTGGTAGCTTCTTCTTTTAAGGATTATCTGGAAAAAGGCTATTCGCTTTATATCTGCAGTGACAGCATGAAGCAAACAGATCGTATCAAAGCTATTTTTGAAGATCGGGGTGATAAGATTAATTTTACTCCCGTAGAACGTACCATTCACGAAGGTTTTGTAGATAACACACTGCGGCTCTGTATCTTCACAGACCATCAGTTGTTTGATCGTTTTCATAAATATAATCTGAAAAGTGATAAAGCCCGTTCGGGAAAAGTGGCACTATCCTTGAAAGAACTGAATCAGTTCACTCCGGGAGACTATGTGGTGCATACGGATCATGGTATCGGACGTTTTTCCGGCTTGGTACGTATTCCGAATGGTGACACTACGCAAGAGGTTTTGAAACTGGTGTTTCAAAATGAAGATGTGGTGTTCGTCTCTATTCATTCCCTGCATAAGGTTTCCAAATATAAAGGTAAAGAAGGAGAGGCTCCCCGGCTTAACAAATTAGGTACAGGTGCATGGGAGAAACTGAAAGAACGTACGAAGAGTAAAATCAAGGACATTGCCCGCGATTTGATAAAATTGTATTCGCAGCGTCGTCAGGAAAAAGGTTTCTCTTACAGTCCCGATAGTTTCTTGCAGCGTGAGCTGGAAGCATCCTTTATTTATGAAGATACACCGGATCAGAGTAAGGCGACGATTGATGTCAAGGCAGATATGGAAAGTGACCGCCCGATGGACCGTCTAGTCTGTGGCGATGTAGGATTTGGAAAAACAGAAGTTGCGATTCGTGCGGCTTTCAAAGCTGTTGCCGATAATAAACAAGTAGCCGTTCTGGTTCCGACAACAGTACTTGCTTACCAGCATTTTCAGACTTTCCGTGAACGTCTGAAAGGCTTGCCGTGTCGGGTGGAATATTTAAGCCGCGCACGTACTGCCGCACAGACCAAAGCTGTATTGAAGGGATTGAAAGATGGAGATGTCGGTATTCTGATAGGTACCCACCGTATCTTGGGAAAAGATGTCCAGTTTAAAGACTTGGGATTGTTGATTGTGGACGAAGAACAGAAATTCGGTGTCTCTGTCAAAGAAAAGCTGCGCCAGTTGAAAGTGAATGTGGATACACTGACTATGACTGCTACTCCAATTCCCCGTACCCTTCAATTTTCATTGATGGGTGCACGCGACTTGAGTGTGATTTCTACTCCGCCACCCAACCGCTATCCGATTCAGACCGAAGTGCATACTTTTAATGAAGAAGTGATAACGGATGCCATCAATTTTGAGATGAGCCGCAACGGTCAAGTCTTCTTTGTCAATAACCGGATTGCGAACTTGCCGGAATTGAAAGCGATGATCGAACGTCATATCCCGGATTGCCGTGTAGCGATTGGACATGGACAGATGGAACCGACAGAGCTGGAGAAGATTATTCTGGATTTTGTCAACTACGACTATGATGTACTCTTGGCAACTACAATCATCGAAAGTGGTATTGATATTCCGAATGCCAACACTATCATTATCAATCAGGCGCAAAACTTTGGATTGAGTGATCTCCATCAGATGCGTGGACGGGTAGGACGTAGTAATAAAAAAGCTTTTTGTTATCTGCTGGCTCCTCCGTTAGGTAGTTTGACAGCCGAAGGAAGGCGACGTCTTCAAGCAATTGAAAACTTTAGTGATTTGGGAAGTGGCATTCATATCGCCATGCAGGATTTGGATATTCGTGGAGCCGGAAATCTGCTTGGAGCCGAACAAAGCGGATTTGTTGCCGATTTGGGATATGAGACATATCAGAAAATTCTTACTGAAGCTGTCCATGAGTTAAAGACAGACGAGTTTGCAGAACTGTATGCGGATGAAATCAAGGGCGAAGGACAAATTAGTGGAGAAGAGTTTGTAGACGAGTGTCAGGTAGAAAGCGACCTCGAACTATTGTTGCCTGCCAACTACGTAACAGGCAGCAGCGAACGTATGTTGCTCTATCGCGAACTGGATGGACTGACATTGGACAAAGATGTGGAAGCTTTCCGTGCTCGTCTGGAAGACCGCTTCGGACCGGTTCCCCGGGAAACGGAAGAACTACTCCGTATTGTGCCTCTACGCCGTCTTGCAGCCCGTTTGGGTGCAGAGAAAATCTTCCTGAAAGGTGGGCGGATGACCTTGTTTTTTGTTTCCAATCCGGATAGTCCGTTCTATCAAAGTAAGGCTTTTGGTAAAGTGATAGACTATATGATGAAATATACTCGTCGTTGTGATTTGCGTGAACAGAACGGCAGACGGAGTATGCTGATTAAGGATGTTACTAATGTGGAAACGGCGGTCAGTGTGTTGCAGGAGATTGTGGCTTTGCCGGTAAAGGAAGCATAAATGAGTTGAAGATGCTATCATTGGCAACAACTCATTACTATGTAGCTTTTATTTCTTTCTCTTACCTATATTATTTTTTCGATTGACTAATGAGTTTTCGTTTGACAGTTGTTGAACTATCGTTTGACTATTGTCAAACGAAAACTTACTAGGTAATCAAATACATATCAATTGGAGAGCGCTAACTTAAAAGTAGCCAATAAGATCACAAGTTATAATTGATTCATAATCATGCCTTATGCTTGATTTATAATTTATTTCATTCTATCTTTTTCCTTTCCCTCTTTCCATGTCCTTTCCTTTTCCATATAACTTGTCTATCAAATCTGAACGTCCGATACGTCTCAACTCATTGATGATGTTTTTTCGTTCTTCCGGTTTATACCAAAAAAAGAACTGTCGTTGTGCAAGTTTCTCCCGTTGGGTTTTGGCACTGAATATCGGTTCTAGCGTGTATGGATGGAATCCGCTATACCAGGCTTCAGTAGCCACTGTCATCGGAGTAGGAGTGAAGTCCTGCACTTGCTCCAGATGGAAGTCCAGACGTTTAGTGATAACGGCAAGTTCCGCCATGTCTTCTTCATTGCATCCGGGATGCGAAGAGATAAAATACGGAATCAGTTGTTGACGCAGATTTTCTTCCCGGTTAATGCGGTCGAATATCTTTTTGAATGTTTCAAATTGCTCAAAAGAAGGTTTGCGCATTATAGATAATACCCGGTCACTGGTATGCTCCGGAGCCACTTTTAACCGGCCACTCACATGATTGACTATCAATTCACGGGTATATTCGGCAGTGCTACGGTTGGTAGTTTCATCTTTGCTTTGATGAAGTAACAGGTCATAGCGTACTCCGCTACCGATAAACGATTTTTTTATTCCGGGCAAGGCATCTACTGCACGGTAAATATCCAGTAAGGGGCGATGGTCGGTATTTAGATTCGGGCAAACTTTCGGATGGATACATGACGGTCGTTTGCACTTCTTGCAAATAGCTTCGTCTTTCCCTTTCATCTGATACATATTAGCGGAAGGACCGCCCAAATCACTTAAATATCCTTTGAAATCGGGTAATTGAATAACCTCTTTTACCTCTTTCAGTATAGACTCTTTGCTTCGACTGACAATAAACTTTCCCTGATGGGCGGAAATGGTACAGAATGCACAACCACCAAAACATCCCCGATGAATGTTGATGGAAAATTTAATCATATCGTATGCCGGAATCCGTTTTCCTTTATATTTGGGGTGAGGCAGACGGGTATATGGTAAATCAAACGAATGATCGAGGTCTTTCTGGCTCATCGGAGGATAGGGAGGATTGACTACGACTATCTTATTCCCTACTGCTTGTGTGATTCGTGAAGCCGAATATTTGTTGGATTCTTCTTCGATATGTCGGAAGTTACTAGCCTGTTTCTTTTTATCTGCCAAACATTCTTCGTGTGAATAAAGTTGAAGGTCATCTTCGGCAGATGTCCATTCTGTTGCACGACAAAGATAGGCTGTCTGGGGCACAGATCCGATAATTGTTCTAAATTTGCTACTTGTCAGTACAGGTTCTTCAGTGGTGAGCAGGCTTTTCATATTTTTCACCAGGTCTGCAAGAGGCTTTTCTCCCATTCCGTAGATGAGCAGATCTGCTCCGCTGTCGCACAAAATACTCTTTTGTACTTTGTCCTGCCAATAATCGTAATGACTCAATCGCCTTAAACTAGCTTCGATTCCTCCAATGACTACCGGAACATCCGGAAAAAGTTTCTTTAGTATCTGGCTGTAAACTGTAGAAGGATAGTCCGGGCGCATATCCGGTCGGCCGTCCGGAGTATAAGCATCTTCACTGCGTAGGCGTTTGTTGGCGGTATATTTATTAACCATTGAGTCCATGCATCCGCCGGAGATACCGAAGAATAGCCGTGGACGTCCCAACTTCTTGAAGTCGCGCAGGTCGTCACGCCAGTTAGGTTGGGGAACGATGGCTATTTTCAAACCTTCCGCTTCGAGAATGCGTCCGATAACGGCAGCACCAAAAGAAGGATGATCCACATAAGCATCAGCACTGAATAGAACGACATCCAATTCATTCCATCCGCGAAGTTCTACTTCTTTTTTGGTAGTGGGTAACCAGTCGGTCAATCGATATTCTTTCATGCTGCAAAGATACGGATAATAAAAAACATCCCAATGATTTTTTTATTCATTGAGATGTTTAACTTCAATCATCAGGATGTTTTCTTCCAATCATTGGAGTGTTTTCTTAAAACTTCCCGTTGATTGTGAACTGTAATGTCATTTGTTCTCCGTCATAGATTTCACGGAAGCCGATACCTTGCTCGGACAGATATTCCTTTAGATCCTGAAACGCATCAGCATGGTTCATGATAATCTCTATTGTTTCACCCGGAGAGGCAGTGCACATCGCTTTTATTGCAGGAATCAGCGGACTGTATGCTGTTATTCCGCAGGTATCTACCGTAATCATTATTCCTCCTCTTCTTCCGCTTCCGGACTGGAGAGCCAGGTAAGATAAAGCTTGATGAGCTGTTGCAAGCCGAATGCCTTCATATTATTGTGATAAATCACGTCAATACAAAGGTCCAGCAAGTCTTTACTGTCTTCCTCCTGACTGGCGATAAGGGAGCGGATATTTAGTTTCAACTTATCCAGAACTGCTTCATCTACAATACCGGTACTGTCGATAAGATGACGGAACAGGGCATATTTCTCAATCGTTCTCAAGTTTTCATTAGATACTTCTATGCTGCGTGTACCGCTGGGATTTGCTTGTATAGTATACATTGTTTTTTAGTTTTAAAGGTTATTATAGTAGCAAAGATAGAATTTAAAATGAGAAACGGATTAAAAAAAAGGATATTTTTTATTTTTGAGTAAAGAATCCCAGAATGCCTGCCATAATGGTTGCCCGGTCTGCTTCGGACTGGATACTTTCAAAAGGAAAGCCCAATACAAAAGTACGGTAGTTTCCTTTGTAGGCAATACCTGCACTCTGATTGCCGGGTGCATACGTAAATACGGGGAAAGCAGTATCTACGGGAACAATACAATCGGCAGCAGGTACAGCATAACTGCTTTCATTAGGCAGACGTGGGATTGTAATAGTACGGCCCAATCCTTTAATCTGATTCGAACTCTTATCCGTCAGGCTACCTTGATAACCATATTTCAGTATTTTCTCCGTAAACTCCCGGTTTCCTTGTGTTCCACTCATATCACTTCCTACATAAGCACCACTGACAAACAGGTTACCTCCCGCTTGGCAATAACTGGTCATAATCCGTTGCATAGCCGAAGAGAATGTCTTGTAATATGCTTTACTTGCAGGATCTTCTTTTTCCAGTCCCAAAATATAATCTACCACCGGATAATCTTCTAATGTAACCAATCCGTTCTCTACTGCTTCGTCGCTGCATGATACGAAACTATATTTTCCGGCTGCCTGAATTGCTTTTCCGTGAATAAAAGGATAGTCGAACGTGTTTCCTGCAATTTTCATTCCTTCTAATTCGTTTCCGCTATGTCCCAGGCTGCCTTTTCCTTCTTTACCGGCTTGTGTACGGTCGAAGCCGGTTTGTGCTCCGCAAAATGAAATATTCGATATATACGGAACGCCGGGATCTTGCATTAGATCGAATCCTGCTTTATCAGAAGTGTTAACGACCGCCGGACCGCTGATTCTGTCAAAGCCATTAATGATTAATACTTTTCCCTGTTCACGTTTGGCTTTATAAGCGGAGAGGATTTCAGAAGGAAAACTTTCCCCACCCCGGTTTACAGCAGTTACTTTGAATGAATAGACAAGTCCCGGTTCTATCTTAACGGTGTGGGATGTTTTGCTGACTAAAGTGCCATTGTCAAAGCCTCCATAACCGATGCGCGTATATATAATGTATTCCCGTGGTCGTGCAGTCGGTTCTTGCGGATCGTCTTCGCCTTTCCATGAAAGTTCTAATGTATTCTTTTTCTTTCCGAATTGAATGGCGAAATTGCTCACAGGTAGAGGCTGAACTATGTATTCTTTATCATGCTGGCTGGTTATGAACTGCAAAATACCTTTGTAAATGGCACGTCCCACTGTAAATTTAAAGTTCGGATCATGTCCTAACTGCATATCTGCGAAGTTCTGGTGAGAGAGTAATTCAATAATCGTAGAAGGCGTAGCCGGAAGACGTGTTTCACTATAATTCCGGTTCCACATGCTGCGGCGTATCCAAGGCAAGCTGTAGCTTGAATAAATATCTTTCTGAATTTGTGTCAGCAGAATGTCTGCCAGATCACGTGAGGCATACCGGTCTGTTCCTGCATTCAGTTTGCCATTATTGAAATCTGTGGTGTAAATGCCGAGTGATCCAATCAGTTCGTCTGTTTTGCTACATCCGGCGTCACTGTGCAATGCCATCGTCATTTCCAAAGGTACGCCCAGACCCGACTGTTGTGGGTTATAGACGGAACTACCCGATAAATAATTGATAACGTTAGAGCGTGTGTTGATATCGTCTGTATAGTCGTTTTCACCTTTTCGTCCGGCATATACTTCGTATGGCATTCCCGCCCATTGAGCAGAGTAGCGTGCTCCTTCCAAATAACGAGGCAGCCCGCTGCTTCTTCCTCCGCGAGCAATGTTTCCCATTCCCCCTCCAAAACGTACTGCATCGGCGCATACAACCCCATGTTCGCTACTCTCGTTGCTAAGTACCACCATGCCGTAGTCGTTGTTCCCTTTATCGAATTCAAAAGTTCCGAGGTAAACCCATGTGCCTCCACCTATTTTCTGATTAACTTTAAATTCGGTTACTCCTCCGTTGTGGAATACCAGATATTTGGCGTCGCTTACACTGTTGGGCAATGTCTGGTAGGAAACATAAACTGCATACTTGCCTGTTGCCGGTAGAGTAGGCACCCATTCGGCAAATACCTGGTCTTTATTCTTCTTTTTCTTTCTCTCTGTTGGAATAAAACGACAGGTCCCGTCAGTGAAAGGATTTTCTCCATCTTTATAGATTGTTTTCTTTTGAGCAAACCCTCTTACCGGAGCATTTGTCCAATTAGTCTTTTTACCACCCACTTCCAAATAAAGAGAAGCGTTGGGAGTATCATTATCTACGATGATTTCATTCTTTTGTGTATCCCGTTCGCGGGGAGTATAGACAATCGCTCCTGCATTTTCCAGCATTGGAATTACATAAGGAAGGACAAAAGATTGAGTGAACATGTCTTCTGTGGTGCAGAATAATCGGGGACGTTGCCATCCCCATTCGTTTTTATCATTTTTGAAATAGTTGCCGTGGCTTTGCCAGATTGCAATGTGGCGGTCTTGTAGTCCGCGTGAGATTTCATTAGGACGTGAAGTGTTTTTCACCCAGGGAGCTCCTTTATAATCTACATTTAAGGATAACCGCTCCTTATCCTTTTTCTTATTCCGGTAGAAATTAGGTACCAAATCTTCAATGGGTTTCCCATCCGCATAAATGGTGAGTTGGTAATAATGAACGGGACCCGGAAGCAATTCTTTAACTTGATTATAAATGTTTTCTACAGTTTCCGGACGGAAAGGCTGGTAGGCGAAACTCTCCGATGCATAGATTGCAATCGTCTTACGGTCGTAATTAATATCGAAGCTATTCAGTTTAGGAGTGCTGATTTTGGCTGTTGCGGTATATTGGTTGAAGTAATCCGTCAGCCGCTCTTTTACATTTCTTTCAATATCCTGCGCAAAAAGAAAAGTTGCACAGAATGTAAGGCCTAGAAAAAATACTATTATTTTCTTCATACTTGTTGCTTTTTTGCTAAACGCAGATTATCACGGATTATCGCAGATTGTTTTATTCTATTTTTCTTTGCGAAAATCTGCGTTAATCCGCGTTTAATTCTCCCCGCAAAAATAAACAAAAAAGAGCGAGAAGTATCGAAACTTCCCACTCTTCTTTCATTGTTTTATATTCTCTTAATTAAGAATGATTACTCTTATAATGGAACATATTCTACAAATGCTTCCATTGCTTCGTAAGAAGCCAATCCCAATTGATCGTACAAAGTAGCTGTACCACGGTTACGATCCTCGCTACGTTGCCAGAACAAACGTTCGTCGTTACCCAGGAACGGAGCACTTTCCATTTGCGACTGATGTTTCAGGATAGAGTTACGTTTTGCACGAAGTTCTTCCGGACTGATAGGCACTGCCATTTCAATATTCTCGATTTCCCATTCAGCCCACGCACCACGGTACATCCAGATACGACAGTCTTTTAGCCATTTGGCACCTTCTTCTTTTTCAAGATCGACAGCAGCAAATACAGCGTCTGTACATACACGGTGAGTTCCATGTGGGTCGGCTAAGTCACCAGCAACAAAAATCTGGTGAGGTTTTATTTCACGGAGCAAGTTGCGTACAATTTCTACGTCTGCTTCACTGATTGGGTTTTTCTGAATCTTACCTGTTTCATAGAATGGCAGATCGAGGAAGTGGCAACGTTCCAGCGGTATATTATTATAAGTACAAGCTGTACGGGCTTCACCACGACGAATCAGACCTTTGATAGTCAGAATATCACGACTGTCCATATCACCGTCTTTCTTCTCCTTCAGGAAATTGCGTATTTCTATATATTTTTCATTGATAACCAAATCTTCGCTATTATTGAAGAGCTGATTGAATCCATTGATAAAATGCATGAAACGAACTACTTCTTCGTCACCTACGGCGATATTACCGGAAGTTTCGTAAGCTACGTGTACTTCGTGCTTTTGTTCTACCAAACGGCGAAGCGTACCACCCATTGAAATAACATCATCATCCGGATGCGGAGAGAAGATGACCACACGTTTCGGATACGGTTTTGCGCGTTCCGGACGATAGGTATCATCAGCATTAGGCTTACCGCCCGGCCATCCGGTAATGGTGTGCTGCAAATCATTGAAGATTTTGATATTTACATTGTACGCAGAACCGTAAAGTGCCAGAAGTTCACTCAAACCGTTTTCGTTATAGTCTTTATTTGTCAACTTCAAAATCGGTTTGCCGGTCAACTGACACAACCAAACGATTGCACTGCGGATTAATTTATCATTCCATTCGCAAGAAGTGACTAACCATGGACGTTGGATACGTGTCAGGTTCATAGCGGCTGAAAGATCAAGAGCTACATGTGCATTATTGTGAGTTTGCAGATAAGAAGCAGGAATTGTGTCAGTGATCGGACCTTCCACACACTCTTTAATCATAGCTGCTTTGTTTTCACCCCATGCAAGCAGATAAACTTTCTTTGCGCCAAGAATAGTAGCTACTCCCATTGTAATGGAGCTGATCGGCGTATTATCCAGCGTTCCGAAAATCTTGGATGCCTCGTTTCGTGATGCATTATCTAACAAAATCAGACGAGTGGTAGAATTCAGTCGGGAACCCGGTTCGTTGAACGCAATGTTACCTACACGACCAATCCCTAACAAAGCAATATCAATACCTCCGAAGCTTTCAATGCGTTGTTCATACAGACGGCAATATTCGAAGATGGTATCTTTGGCAATGCTTCCATCGGGAGTGAATATATTCTGCTTGTCAATGTCGATGTGATCCAGCAGCATACTCTTCAAAGCATTGAAGTTACTGTTGATTGCATCGGGAGACAACGGATAATACTCATACATATTAAATACGATCACATTGCGGAAGCTAAGTCCCTCTTCCTTATGCATACGGATAAGCTCGGTATATACGTGGCTGGGTGAATCTCCTCCAGGAAGAGCCAATACACAGAAACGTCCTGCCTTTTGTTTCTCGCGGATGGTTTGTGCTATTTCGCGCGCAATATAGTTAGCACCTTCTTCTACGGATTCGTAGATGTCCGTAGGGATTTTTTCGAGTCTTGTCAAGACTGATTTTTCAAATGCATTCTCCGGTCTGTAGTATCTGGGGGAGACCCGGTGGAGACTGATTTGAGAACTAAGATTTGTTTTCATAAAGTTGTTAATTAAGTTATGTAAGATTAGCGTCCTTACGACTGTATTTTCACGACAAAGATACAAAAGAAGTCTATATAATTAACTACCGAGTTCTAGGTATTGTTGCTGCAAGAATCTGTTTTTAACATTTGTTATTTTGCCAATGTTACAGATGGAATTCGTCTGCATCTTTCCATACCGGGAACTTCTCTCTGAATTGGTTGAGAGTGTTCAGATTAAGACTCACAGTAGCTATTCCTTCCTTTTCATCTGGAAATGAGCCGATTTCTTCTCCGAAAGCAGAATAAACTCTACTTCCTCCATTATATGTAAGCTGATATCCGTCTATACCCACCCTGTTGACACCGCATACATAGCATTGATTTTCCAAAGCACGCGCCCGGAGCAGAGTGTCCCAAACCAGACGGCGGGGGATAGGCCAGTTGGCTACATATATTAAAAGGTCGTACTCGTTGTTTACGTTCCGGCTCCATACAGGAAAACGGAGATCATAGCAAACCAACAGGCAGATATTCCATCCACGATAGGGGATGATAAGTCGTTTGTCACCGACCGAAAAATGTTCGGCTTCCCTTCCCATACGAAACAGGTGACGTTTGTCATAATAGAATTCTTCTCCTTCCGGTGTCAGGAAGAAGGCCCGATTATAGAACTGGTCGTTTTCAGTTGCTATATAACTTCCACAAATGGCTAGCTGAAATTGGGCAGCCCATTGTTTGAGTATTGTAATGGTTGCTCCGGAGTTCGGCTCTGCCAGCATTTTACTCTGCATGCTGAATCCGGTGGAAAACATCTCCGGTAAAACAACAATCTCCGTTATTCCACGAAGACTTTGCAGCTTTTCGTGGAGCAAACGGAGATTTTCTTGTTTATTTTCCCAAACAATATCGGTTTGTATGATAGAAATACGGATAGACTCCATGATAACTAAGTATTAAGTAATAAGTATTAAGTATTAAGCCGTGCGGATAAGTATATCAAAAGCTACGATTAATACTTAATACCTAATACTTAAATCATATTTCTCCAAGAGCAAAATTTTCCGGATGTTTTCCTTTGAAATCCTTGAAATAAAGTTTGATTTCTCTCATGTCCTTATTAATATCTCCTGACGGCATGATAGCTTTCGTTGCCGAAATCGTTTTCTTGCTGTAATCAATACCAATCAGGACGATAGGAACCTGTGCTTTCAAGGCTATAAAATAAAAGCCTTTTTTCCAGTTTGGATTCGCTTTGCGGGTTCCTTCGGGAGTGATAGCCAAATTAAACTTTTTATATTCGGCAAAATTATGAACCATCTGATCTACTAGCGAAGTCTTTCGACCGCGGTCAACGGGAATTCCGCCAACTGCTCTGAAAAAAACTCCAAGCGGAAAGAAAAACCATTCTTTTTTCATCATGAAACTTGTCTTACGACCTATAGCACCATAAAATAGTTTTCCAATAAATAAATCAAGGTTTGTTGTGTGTGGAGCGGCACATATCACGCATTTATCATAATTAGGCACCGTAACGTTTGTCTTCCATCCTAACAGGCGGTAATAGATAAAGCTATAAATTGCTTTTTTCATTCTGTTGTTAGTTCAATTTCCCTATAGCTTCAATAATCTCGTTTACCTTTGCATTGAAATCAGCACGGAATTTCTTATAAAAACCTTTCACGTTGCCCGGTTCTGTGTGGCTGATGCGAGTAACAAATTCATCCTGCATCTTCAGTACCTCTGCCATCAGTTCATCTGCTTTCACCTTGTCTGTGCCAGGGATGAACATACTGTTGATTAAACACTCGGTGAATAATTCTCCTGCGATATAGTTTACGTTCTTTTTGAGTTCTCTTCTACTTGCCATAATCTTTACATTTAATGGTGAATAATAAAAAATACTTGCGGTAAAGATAGGTACTTTCTTTGATTTGGGCGAATTATACGGGGAAAAAATAAGATAAGGGAGTTTTTTAATATCTTTTTTATATGTATATAAACATTTCTTTATTGTGGTATTAAATCAGAGTATGGGATATATGATATGAATTAAATTTAGACGTTATTGAATGGAATATGTCCTGATATTGTATAATGGTATGAATATGTGGAGAACTTTATTTATTTCTATTCCTTTTTGACAGATTATTGAACCTTTGGAATAGATAAAAGGAGTATTTTTACGGTATTCTTATTTCTAGGTGATAAGCAGGCAAATTTTTATCTAAATAAATTAAAAGGAAGACAATGGATTTAAGTTTTTTGATGGAGAGAAGGCATTCCTATTTTATATCTATGATATTACTTTGGATGTTTTTTAGTTTGGTTAGTCAGAGTAGTGGTGCACAAAATCTGGAGAAAATAATATGTAATGGTATTCCTTGGTTTGATGATCAGGGAAGAATTGTAAATGCTCATGGAGCATGTATTGTGGAAGATGCCGGACGGTATTATTTATTCGGAGAATACCGTTCGGATGAAACGAATTCTTTTGTTGGTTTTAGTTGCTATTCGTCCGACGATTTATCAAATTGGAAATTTGAACGTATCGTGCTTCCAATACAAAAAGAGGGATTGTTAGGTCCTAATAGGATTGGTGAACGTGTGAAGGTCATGAAGTGCCCTTCTACTGGAGAATATGTGATGTACATGCATACCGATGATACAAAATACTGTGATCCTTGTATCGGGTATGCCACTAGTAAAACGATTAATGGTGAGTACATATTCCAAGGACCTTTTAAAATAGGGAATGAACCTATCCGAATGTGGGATATGGGAACTTTTCAGGATACCGATGGGACGGGCTATTTGTTGATTCATGAAGGAGATATCTATCGTCTTAGCGAGGATTATCATTCTGCAGAAAAAAGACTCGTGAAGAATATGGCTCCTGGTGGCGAGTCACCTGCCATGTTTAAAAAGAAGGGTATTTATTATTTCTTGTTTTCAAATAAGACGAGTTGGGAAAAGAATGATAATTACTATTTCACAGCTCCGACAGTGAGTGGACCGTGGAAGAAGGGTGGTTTGTTTGTCCCTGAAGGTAAATTGACGTATAATTCACAGACTACTTTTGTCTTTCCTTTGACGCAAGGAAAAGATACAATTCCAATGTTTATGGGAGATCGCTGGTCCTTTCCTCATCAGGCTTCAGCTGCCACTTATGTATGGATGCCTATGCAAGCGGATAAGGGAACACTTTCCATACCGGAATATTGGCAGGCATGGGATATAAAAACATTATCACCGGTGGACGCACTAGATAATGGTCAAATATTATCCCTCCGGAAAATACGATCTGAAGCAGGATGGGAAAGGAGAGGGGAACAGTTGTGCTCAAACTTGAAAAATAGTGTATTGAACATTCCTTTTAGAGGTACGCAGGCAGCTATAATAGGAGAAGCCAATTCTCATGGTGGATATGCAAGGGTGAGTGTACTTAATAGAAAAGGTAAAACTCTTTATTCGTCATTAATTGATTTTTATAGTAAATATCCGGAGTCAGCTATCCGAATAGTAACTCCAAATTTTACTAAAGGAAAATATATTTTGAGAGTTGAGGTTACAGGAATTTCACCAGTGTGGACGGACAAGACAAAAGCTCGATATGGTAGTGACGATTGTCTGGTTACATTGGATAAAATAGTTGTTTTTGAATAATATATTAATCATAGTAAAAAAACAAAATGGAAAAAGTAAAGAAGATGTTACCTAAGTTTTGTGGCTTCCTGTTTTTCGGAACGATGTGTACATTTGTTTCGGCACAGAAAATTAACTATCAGGTGAATCCTCAAACAGGAGCCTTGCAAACATTAAGTATTGCGAACGACCCACAGAAGATGAACTGGTTGGTAGTTACTGACGGAAGTCAATATCGGTGGGTCAAGGAGAATTATGGATGGGGATTAGGATATGCGACTCAAGTAAAGGGAAATCGGAAAGAAAAAGTATCTTGGGAAATCCCTGCAGAAATGAAGCAAGAAGGAAACGAGCTTGTTTATATGGCGGGTGACATACGTATATGTGTGAAAAGAAAAATGGTAGAGGATGAGTTTATAGAAGAGTATACGTTTCAGAATCAGGGAAAGGATAAGGTGGCACTTGTTGATATAGGCGTCTATACGCCATTTAATGACAATTATCCGGGTTCGCGTACATGCATAAATGCACGTACCAATACCCATATTTGGGAAGGAGAAAATGCCGCTTATGTAAATGCTCTTCGAATGGGAGGCCATGCACCACACTTGGGGTTAGTGTTGACTAAAGGAGCAGTTAAAGGTTATGAGATATGGGAGCGTGGCAGAGATAAAGGCAATTCTCATACAAGAGGGATTATAGCTCTGAATTTGCCGGATTTGCAATTGATGCCCGGGAAAGAATATTCGATGTCCTGGTGTTTATTTGCTCATAAAGGCATAGACGATTTTCGTCAGAAACTGTTGGAAAAGGGAAGTGTATTTGTTTCTTGTAATAAATATGTGTTTGAAAAGGGGGAGAAGGCATGTATAGAGCTGGCTGCTGAAACTTCCATTCAGAAATGCGTATTAAAAAATCAGGATATTTATATTCCGATGAAAAAGCGAGGTAACTTGTGGATAGCAGAAGTTAAGATGGATCAATTAGGAGAGAATCGTTTTGATATTTTTTATGGGGAGGGGAAACAAACGCACGTAGCTTGTTTGGTTATTGATAATGTGGACAGCTTGATAAAAAAACGGGTTGACTTCATTTGTGACCATCAGCAGATGAAAGAGTCCAATACACGTAAAGATGCTTTCATGGTTTATGATAACGAAAAGAATGAAATATATTTGAATAATACTCGCAACTGTAATCCTGTTGATCGGGATGAGGGTGCCGAACGTGTCGGAATGGGAGTTTTGTTGGCTAAATATTATCAGCTACATCCTAATGATCATATAAAAATAGCTTTGTTGAAATATGCAAAATTTCTACGTAATAGATTGCAGGAAAGTGATTACAAGACATTTTCTTCTGTTGATCGTAAGGGAAGAAATAGAGCATATAACTATGCATGGGTTGCGGATTTCTATTTTCAAATGTACAAAATCACAGGAGACAAGCAATATGCAGTAGATGGCTATATGACTTTACGGTCTATGTTTCGTCAGTTCGGGCATGGTTTTTATGCTATAGGGATTCCTGTGCATTTAGGGTTGCAAACATTGAAAGCTGCCGATATGGATGTTGAATATGAAACTCTGAAGAATGATTATATACAGGTTGGAGATACTTTTGTGAAAAACGGACTGAATTATCCGGCAAGTGAGGTTAATTATGAACAAGCAATTGTAGCTCCCTCAATTATCTTTTTGTTACAGCTTTATATGGAAACGGGAATTCAAAAATATTTAGATGGAGCTAAACAGCAAATGCCGGCATTGGAAGCGTTTAATGGGAATCAACCAAGTTATCATCTGAATGAAATTGCAATCCGGCATTGGGATGGTTACTGGTTTGGAAAACGGGAGATGTGGGGAGATACCTTCCCTCATTATTGGAGTACATTAACAGGAGCTGCTTTTTATCTGTATGCACAATGTGTTGGAGACAATACTTATAAAAGACGTGCCGAAAATATTGTAAGAAACAATCTTTGCCTGTTCTTTGAAGATGGTAAAGCCTCTTGTGCTTATATCTATCCCAATAGAGTAAATGGCGTGAAAGCCGGATTTTATGATCCTTATGCTAATGATCAGGATTGGGCATTAGTTTATTATCTATTGGTGAATAAGGATATTTATTAGTGAGTGATAGCAAGCTTTTTAGATAACAATAAAGCCGGTTAATGTTTGAAGTTAACCGGCTTTATTGTGACTTTATCTATTTACTTGTTATTCTGGGATACCCAAAGCTGTAAATTCGTAAATGCCGTCAGCCCACATTGCGGAATTACCTTTATGTACATTGACAACACCATAGATGCGTAGACGTAAATATCTATAGGCTGTAGGATCTTCTACATTCAGAATCAGAAATCCCACTTGCCAATTTGTTCTACCATCCACAAGCATTTTGTAACTTTTGCCATCCGGACTCCCTTCAATTGTGTATTTATAGGCTGCTTCAGAGCCATTGACTAATCTTGTGGAAAGATTAATTTCTGAAATCCTAGCTTTTTTCTGCATGTCTACAGTGAACATATAAGGTGTACCTATAGTAGCATTTGAACTTTTTTGGAAGTAAGTAGAGGAGTCTAAGCTTGCTCCATCCGTAATACAGTCAGCTTTGACTCCTTTTGCTCCAGATACAGCAGATGTAACAGGAACGTTTAATGTCAAATTCTTACCATTTTGTACAGGGATAATTCCATAATTGTCATTGAATTCCAAATATCTGTAATAATCCATGGAAGCATACCCTTTATTAAATGCAGCAATAGAGATTCTGGGAAAGTTACCGTCCGGAGTTTTATATTTCCGTTGTGCCCCCCAATGATAGCTCCATACTCCATAAGTCGTTCCTACTTTACTAATTCTGTTAAACTGTGCATCAAAAGTTGTATTATTACCGATTTCTCTTATAGGTGTCCATTCACCTGCCAAGTCAGTTGTTGAGGTATACATCGTTTGGCTTGGATACCATCCGGAAGCCTTTGAACTGAAGAAGTAGTATTCTCCGTCTTTTTTGATAATTGCAGGAGTTTCTCTATGTAATCCTTTGCATATTGTATTGACTAATTCGACTGGTTTTGTCCAGGAGGCATCCAATTTATATATATTTATATCACTGTTTGTGTTAGTGGCAGAAAGAAGATATGCCGTATTATCATCATCAATAAAAAGCGATTGATCTCTTGAATCATGTCCTAATGGGCGTTCCATAGTACCTACTTCAAGTTTACCTTTAGGGGTAATTTGCGCTAGATAGATTTTAGCTGCTGTGTATCCATTTTCATCTTCATAATGCGAAGATAATACGACTTTTCCTGTCTTTGGATTATATCGGAACGCATTACCTTCCATTTTGACATTCGGATAAAAGGCCAACTCTCTAGGAGTACTCCAACTTCCATTTAATCCTGTTTTAGAGTAACTTTCAGTGACTAGCCATCCTTTGAGTTGTTGTCCATCAACAGTCTTCTCCGTATTTTCTATTTTATAGGAAAAATAAAGATCATTGATTTTCATTCCTTGTGGTTTGTTACCGGAGGATTCTTTTGTGATGTATTTGCCATTCAGGTTGTCGTAAACTTTACTTTCACCGGTAGGAATAAAAGTGGTAGCTTGTTGAGAAATGGAAGTCGCAACTTTTTGTCCGTTATAAAAAGCTTCTACATGGTAAGTAAAAGTTTTGTTGACCATTAGATTGTAATCATCGTATGTGTTACCTTTAGCTTCTCCAATCAGGTTATTGCCCCGGTATATTTTGTAGAGGTCAGCATCTTTTCGTTGCATCCAGTTTAACTTGACATTGTTGACTTCATTGCTGCCTGCTAGTTTGAAAACGGTAGTTGTGACTGCCCAACTACTTACTGTCTCCATACTGATCTCTCGGGATTGAAAAGCGAAAGAAGGAACAGTTGACAGATTGGGCAGACATATAAAAATGAATAAGAGGTAGATCTTTATTCGTTGCTTTTTTATATTCATAATCTAATTAATTTAATTAATTGTTTGAAATATGTCTGGAAGTTATTGGGCTCCCATTAGTTTCAAATTATTAGTCCTGTAAGTTGCAGCGAAAATGTCTGCTTCTTTATATTGGTATTTATCTGAATCGAAATATACAGCAAAATCCTGCATAAGTTTTTTAGAATATTCTGTAAGGTATAAACTTGTTCCATCGAATGTATTTGAACCGGAAACAGTAATATATTTCTTGTCTTTTGCATTCTGTATCTGATAATAACCGTCTTCTAGCAAGTTAAATATCCAACATTGAGCATCATTCTGTTTTTCCGGATTTAAACGCAGGGTTCCGAACAATGATTCTAAGAATTTTCCAGTTTTAATGTCTTTTAGTTTATATCCATTAGGAATATCTGTTTTAATAAACTCCAAACTTAAATTAATGGTATCATTGTCATCTGCTATACTAAAACCATTAATCGGTTTTGATACCAAACGGTCTGAGTTTTTCTCCAATAGTGAATAAATATTACCGTTTATGATCTTTTCAGCTCTTTTATAACGGTACATTTTATCAAAGATACTTAAATCCCATTGGTTATACCACTTCACTACTGGATATCCTGAACGCATACTGATCGGCAACCATACATGGTGGGATTTCTCTACATTTTTGGAATTCCAGCGATCTCCCATATAGATATATGCATTTGTTTTATTGTTCACTTTAAAAACATAGCAGCTTTGTGAATTATAAGTTACTTGTTTTAGTTTGTCTACTGCAAAGTTGCGACCGGTAGTCCATTCATTTAAAATACTAGTAGTATATGCTGTTTTTCCTGGATTAGGAGCCCAGCCAGTACAACCCGAGAACAACCCATAATAGTAATCACCAACTTTAAAAATAGCTGGTGCCTCGTATTTTAGCCCTTTCAATATTTTGGTTTCAGTAGGGGTGGGTTCTAAATAATCATCTCTCAATAAAGAAACATTCATGTTGGTGTTCATGTCTGTTGAACAGAAATGGTAGGCATCTCCGTTCGTATCTACAAAAAGAGTTTGGTCACGTGATTCGTTTTTGTTGGGACGAAAAGTTTTATATAGTATATAGGGACCCTCTATTTTGTCACTTGTTGCCACACAGACTCTTGCAGCTCCATATCCATCACCACTTTCCCAATGAGTCCACATGACCCACTTTTTTGTTTTAGGGTTATAAATAACCTTAGGACGTTCGAATAAACGTCCATGCGATATGTCATTCATGTCTTCTTTAGGTTCTCCTTTTGTTTTTAAAGACAACCCTAGCCGCTTCCAATTATATAAATCTTTAGACTGATAACAACTTACCCCATTAGAAACAAAGCCTGTACGATCTTCTCCAAACCAATAATAAAAACCTTTTTCAAATACCACGCAACCACCGTGTGCGTTGATTTGTTCCCCGTTTATATCATTCCACAAAACACCCGGACTAATCTGAGTGTTTTGTGAAAAAGCAGAAATAACAGAAAACATAAAGTATATAAATAGAATATGTCTCATGATTTTGCTATTTATTTTTCTATATTTTATTATATCTTTTGGCAATGTTATTTAGATGGAAGATTAAGTGTTATAGTAGGTTGCATGGGGGCATAGGCACCGGATTCATCAATAGCGAAGTATTCTATATCTGCAGTATTATCTACGAAACCAAATTTGGGTACATAGTTGCATGATACACCAGTTAATTTGGCGTTGTCAACTCGGATTGCACCGATGTCATTACCCCATTTACCACGTCCTACAGTGAAGGATATGCGTAGCTGTTTACAATCTGCAGAAGTTGTATAGTCCATAGAGTACATTTCCCAATTATCACTGGCTATTTCTGTAACGACTCTTTTTTCTTTATTTTGTGCTTCTTCAATGATCATTTTACCAGTCAGTGTACCTGCTTTTTTGGCAATGCCACCTTTGAGTAATGCAGATAATGTATAAGTTTCATTAGGGGCAACGTCTACAACCTGCATGAGAATTCCATCACTCCAGCCGGCGGCCCATTTATAAGGTTTTATTTCGAAGATATGATTATCAATATCTTGCATATTGTCTATCTCTTCTGGCTTGATATATTGTTCAGAATTCCATCGGTCACCTATTACAACATCCCATCCTTCAACAGCTGTTACTAGTTTGCTTTCCGGATTTGTGTCAAATTCCCCTTCAAAGTCGGGATTTTTCAATAGGTTTTCTTCTGCTTCTCCAATTCCCGATGCAAAGTATGGCTGGGGAGCATAGTCGATAATACGAACAGAGTCAATTGGCATACCGTCTCTGTAAATGAAAGCGCGGTTATCAGGGGTTACTGCAATACGATAAGTGTGTGCCTCTCCGTCGTTGTTATAGAATTTACCTTGCCCGCCTTCTTTTCCAGCAGTGGCGGGGTTGGAAATATTTTTTTTGTATGCATTATATAATCCAACTTCAGTAGAAGTTATATATGCCTTAAATCCATATCCTTTTTCATTGACAAAGTAGGGATAGAAACATTTTTCCGGTTCATCAGTTTTTACTCTAAATTCAAGGGTGTATCCTTTGGGACCGGGATTGAACGTTTTGTTGAATTCGGAATCATTTCCACCTTTGTAAATGGGCGATTTTGAGATGTTTTTAGCAGGAAGTGCAGTGCCATATCCTTTTACTTTCAAATAAGAACGATAATCTCCATTTCGTAGTACTATTTTGCCTTCTGTTAGTATTTTGGAACTATTTAAAGTTACGGTTACTTTTTGTTTGCCGCTGTTGGCAGGTATCACAGATGGAGATACAGTAAACCCGTTTGGCGCAGTAATTTTTATTTCTTTATTTGTGAGTGATTCGGAACTTATAAAGAAATGTTCAGATTTGTTTGTTCCATTGATAATCATTAGTGGTAAATGAGCATCTTCTGTTACTTTTTGGGCCTCTTCTTTTTTCTCATCTTCCGGTATTGTAGCGTAAGCAGTTGTTATACTACTAGTCAACAATGTCATTGATAAGAACATGATTTTTACATACTTTCTTTTCATGATACTGAATGTTTTATAGTTTAATATTAATAATTGATTTTATGAGCGTATTATTCTTTTGCAAAGTTGCAGAAACTATTTATAATAAGAGTTCTTGAATTAATCAAATACGTCTAATTTTGAATTATCAGTTTTTAGTTATAATTATAGGGGTTTAAAAATCATTCAGAAGGTTCGAAAATCGTTCATAAACATCATTTCATAACATTTTAGCTCTATTTTATAGTTAAATGGTTTGCTTGAAAATAATATTTGCTTTAATATTGTATTTAAATAATAAAAGTGCTATGGAAATAAAGAAAAGAATTATCATATTTTTGCTATTTATTTTAAATATATGGAGTTTTATTGCTGCGCAACAATTATCTGTTGATGTACTACCTTTGGGCGGGCAGTTGCCTTCAAATTCCGTGCAAAGAATATTTCAGGATCGTGAAGGCTTTATGTGGTTTGGTACTCGTGAAGGATTATCACGTTATGATGGCTATCGAGTGCTAACTTTCCGATCTGGAAAAACGACGCCGAATCTTTTGACTGATAATCAAATTACAAGTATTACTGATTCATGGGAACGTGTCTTGATTGGTACAAAGAAAGGATTGAATATATTAAATAAGAAAACTTATGAAATCTGTCATGTGGATAATGAGGAATTAAAAGATCAGGAAATTCGTTCGATTCTTTTTGATTCTAAAGGATATATATGGGTAGGCACTTATATCGCCCTATACAGATGTTCCAGTGACTTTTCTTCTTGTAAAAGATATGATAATTCTTTGCCAATCACTAGTGTGAACTCTATTTACGAAGATGTTGATAATAATATTTGGGTAACTTTCTGGAGAAAGGGTATATTTCGCTATGATCGGGTAAAAGATACTTTTGTTAAATATCCGTCAGTCGGTAAAGAGAATAATCCGTTTTGTGTTTTTCAAGATGATAAAAAACAGCATTGGATAGGTACTTGGGGAGAGGGACTTTATAAGTTTTATCCGGAAGAAAAAAATGAGCAGATTTATATACCGGTTAAAAGTATTAAAGAAGGCGAATTGCCGGAAAATGGAACTTTCTTTAGTATTCAGCAGGATGATAGATATGGGTATCTTTGGTTAGTTAGTGCTCGGGGGCTTTATGCTATTCGGAAAAGAGTAGATAATTTTGTGGAAACTGTCGATATTAGTGATATTTCCTCAAAATTGAATAATATATTTAGTGAAATATGTAAAGATAAAGCGGGTAATTTGTGGATTGCTTCCTTTAATGAGGGAGTATCTTATATTAATATGGATAAACCTGTTATCCAGAATTATCTGATGCCTTTTATTAAGGAGATGACAGGATTAACAACCAATATTCAAGCTATCTATAAGGATAAGGATGGAGATATTTGGATAAATCAAAATCGTTTAGGATTAGGAATTTATAAAAAAGATAGCGATAAAATTATTTGGTATAAGGATATACCGGACTTGAATAGTTTGTCAGGCATGGAGACTATTAATTTTATTGGATATTCCTCTTCAAATGATGAAATATGGGTCGGCCCATCTTATCAGCCATTTATTTATACAATGAAAAAGGAGAATGGGAAAATACGACTTATTTCTCGTCTAAATTTGCAACAATATACCAAAGGGGCAGGCAATAATCCACAATTCTTTTATGAAGATAAAAAACAGAATGTATGGATTGTAACATCATTGGGATTGTTGGTGAAACCTGCCAATAGTCATAATATATTAAAGGAAACTGGTTTTCTCCAAAGGGAAATAACAGGCCTAGCTGAAGATAATTCAGGACATATATGGATTAGCACAAGACGCAATGGTGTTTTTTGTTTGACTGTATCTGAGGATTTCCAGATTAGAAAAGAAAATATTGTAAAGTTTGATATGGCGTCAGGACGTTTAATCAGTGATAATATCGAAGATCTATGTACAGATGAAGAAGGACGAGTATGGATGGGGAGTCAAGAAGGTTATGTCTTTCTATATGACCAAAAAACAAAAACGGTTGAGGATTATTCTGATATATTTCCTACTTTAACTGAGGGGGTACAGGATATGAAGATGGATGATACAGGTCATCTTTGGATTTCTACTAACAAGAAGATTATAGAATATGACCCTAAGACTGGAGGGCAGATTAGTTATCAGGCTGGACAGGATATTGTTGTAAACTCTTTCCCTAAACATTCTTGCTTTAAAAGTCCGGTAGGAGAAATGTTTTATGGAGGTAATAGGGGCATTGCGGTGTTTGTCCCTTATAAAAAGTTGGCTGATAAACCAAAGAAAATTCGGACACACATTGTAGATGTGAAAATGGATGATGAGTCATTATTGACAGGAAAGACTAATGAACGTTTTAATTTGCTTAAGCGGACATTAAAATTACATGCTGAAGACCAGAATATTGAGATTGATTTTTCTTCCTTAAATTATAGTTTCCCAACAAAAATACAATATGCTTATAAAATGGAAGGAGTAGATAAAGACTGGGTGTATATTAAAGATGGACGTCGTTTTGCGTATTATAATCAGCTTCCAAAAGGGAAACGTACTTTTTGTGTAAAGGCAACAGATGTAAACGGATTATGGAGTAGTCTTGTAACGAAGATACAAGTGGATAAAGCTCCGGCATTTTACGAGACTTGGTGGGCTTATACGGCTTATGTTGTGTTTGTTTTATTGGCTGGTTATTCATTTTATTATAGGACAAAACGAAGGATGCAATTGCGTCATGAATTGAGAATAGTTCAGATTGAAAAGGAAAAATCGGAAGAACTCGTTCAGGCTAAATTGCGTTATTTTACGAATATTTCTCATGATCTTCTCACTCCTTTGACTATTGTTACTTGTTTGATTGATGATGCAGAAATCACTTACAAGAATAAGATTCCACAGTTTGAAATGATTCGTGCTAATGTAAACCGCTTGAAAAGATTGTTGCAGCAGATTCTTGACTTCCGTAAAGTTGAGAGTGGAAATATGAAATTGAAAGTAACTTCAGGAGATATTGTATCTTTGATTTACAATGTTTGTAATTCTAATTTTATGCCTTTAATTCAAAAGAAAAAGTTGACAATTTCTTTTGAATCATCAGAGGACACAATACAAGCATATTTTGATGTAGATAAGATAGATAAAGTGGTCTTTAATCTTTTATCTAATGCTTGTAAATATACAGAAGAAGGGGGAGAAATAAAGATTGCACTATCGACCCATTCGCAGAATGGGCATACTTATTTATCTATTATAGTCAGTGATACAGGCAAGGGGATTGCTCCTGAAGATCTAGATAAGATATTTACGCGGTTCTATACTAATCAACATTGGGTATCTAGTGAAACTAATGGCATAGGACTTTCACTTACAAAAGACTTGTTGGAAATACACCACGGAACAATTAGTGTAGAAAGTGAAATAGAAAAAGGAACTTCATTTACAGTAATTATTCCTATTGATAAAGAAAGCTATGCTGAGAGTGAGATAAATATCGAATCATCACAGGAGCTGAGAAAGGAAGGTAGGACGGATATTGTAGATGTTGATATGGAAGCTTGGGAGCAGCATGAAGGAGAGAATGTGGAAACTACAGTTAATGATATTCATTTGTTACTAGTAGAAGACAATGAAGAATTATTGTATTTAATGGAGCGTATTTTGTCCAGACGTTATCATGTGATGATGGCTAAAAATGGGGTAGAAGCTTTAGAACTGATGAAAGATAATGAAGTCGATATCATTGTAAGTGATGTCATGATGCCTGAAATGGATGGTTTGGAATTATGTCGCACCATTAAGGGAAATTTAGAGACGAGTCATATACCTATTATTCTATTAACAGCGAAAAATACGGTAGAGGATCGTATTGAATGTTATAATGCCGGAGCTAATGCCTATATATCCAAACCTTTTGAGTTAAAGGTGCTTGAAGCGCGTCTTGATAATTTCTTAATGGATAAAAGGACCAAGCAAGAAGAATTTCGTACTGATATAGAGGACATAAACTTTAATTTGTTGGATGCGACCGATATTGATAAAGAATTCTTGGAGAAGGTTATAGAGGTTATACAAGAAAATTTATCTTCTTCTACGTTTGACGTCATTCAGTTGGCAGATGCTTTGGCTATGTCCAAATCTTCTCTTTATCGTAAGACAAAAGCGATAATAGGTTTGTCCCCGGTTGAGTTTATCCGGAATGTCCGTTTAAAGCAAGGCGTAAAGATGTTGAGAAATAAATCAATATCTGTATCAGAAGTTGCGTATACGTGTGGATTCTCCAATCCTAAATATTTTTCGACATGTTTCAAAGAGGAATTTGGGGTGACTCCTAAAGAGTTTCAAAAGGCAGATACTAAAATTAATAAATTATAAACATATTAATTTTAGTATGATTTATCATGAATATCGACTATCTGTTTTATAGTTGATATTCATGATGTTTTTAGGGTGTATTTATTCTCATTACTTTTAAAATATTAATTGATTTTTAAACCTTATGAATAATTCTCGAACTAACTGCCATAACATAAATAACTAATTTTATCATTGCTCCAAATTTAAACCCATTTGATTGATTTCTGTACTTCAACTTTCTCGGAAAGTCTCAATTTTGTCTTTTGATAAATGAGTACTAATTTTAAATTCTACGTAAATGAAAAAACGTTTTTTTATATTGAGCATATCTTTGACTTTTATTTCTATAATACATGCGGCTCAATATATTGAGAATCCATTAATTATTTCTACTGCTGAAGGTTTAAGAGCTTTTTCAGAGTCTGTTAATAATGGGAATTCTTATCAGGGGAGAGTGGTCAAACTATCAGCTGATATTTGGTTAAATGATACAATTGGATGGCAAGAGTGGAATCGACAAACAAAAATAAAGTCATGGATCCCCATTGGAACATCTAAGAACCCTTTTGAAGGGACCTTTGACGGGAATGGACACTATATTGCAGGTCTGTTTACGAGAGCGGGTTCTGAAACCTTTTTTCAGGGACTATTTGGTTTTTTGAAAAAAGCAACAGTGAAGAATACTCACATTCGCTATTCTCATATAATTGCATACAATTATGTTGGTGCCATTGCTGGTTATATTTCATATAATACACAGATATTGAATTGTTCAAATGGAGGTATTGTGGAAAATGATCGTAATTTTACAGGTGGACTTATAGGTTTTTCTTCTGGACAAAACCGTATTATCGGCTGTAGTAATTATGGTAAGGTTTATGGGCATCGTTGTGTTGGGGGGATTATCGGTTATTTTGAAGGCGGCTCTATTTATAATTCTTTTAATAGAGGAGAGATTATTGGGCGTTATGAACATGTAGGAGGTATTATAGGTGAATTTACGGAACCTTATCAAAAGTCTATAAAAGATTCAGGATTGAAAGAACTTCCGAATGATACTGTGGCCAATTGTTATAATACAGGAATCATCATGGCAAGAGATGTGGCAGGTGGCATTGCCGGGCATATAAACTTACATCCAATACAGATTTCTACATGGAAAGTTTTGTTTGCTAATAATTACAGTTCTGGAAAAATTCGTACTAGATATCCTGTTATTACTGACGGGTTGGTAGGTGTATATGCTTATTTTACCAATTCTGATAATTTGGTAATACCGACTATTGATCGTATCAACCGTGATGGAGCTGCATGTTATTGGAGTGAAGAATCTTGTAAACTAAGCACTATTAAGAAACCTCGTTTTGAAGGAAGTAAAATTCGCTCTGAAGCTTGGAATGAAATCATGTACGGATCGATGAAAATACCCGACTCTTTTAGATATTTCAGTAATAGTGAGATGAAACAGGATTCATTTGTTGATTTGTTGAACAAATGGGTAGACAAAAAAAATGTGTTTAACCAGTGGGGGGTGGATAAAAAAGGCATAAACGATGGATTCCCTATTTTTATAAATTAAATAAATACACATTATGAAGAAAATTTGTATTCTATTGATATTAATCTTGTTTGCGGCGGGAGTAATGAAGGGGTATGGGCAAACTGAAAAGTTTAATAAAGATTCATTAACCAATCGTTTTGTGACTCAATTAAGTGTATTTCCGCAAGAAAAAGTTTATTTGCATATTGATAAAGGTACCTATATGGCAGGTGATACTTTGTGGTTTCGGTCTTATATTGTGGATGCTACATTACATAGTCCCTTACATGACAAATATATATATGTAGAATTAGTAAATCCTCTGGATTCTATTGTTTCCCAAGCATTAGTGCGTCCTGATAATGGTATTTATCATGGTTATCTATCTTTGGGGCGTGAACTGGCTGATGGTGATTATACGTTGCGTGCTTATTCTCGTTATATGTTGAAAAATAGAAGCGAATGTATTTTCAGACGTCCTGTTCGAATAGTGACTGTTTCATGGAATAAAATAAAGATGAAGCCTTTTGTAAGGAATAATAGTAAGTTTCCAGACTTGACCTTTAAATTTACTGCCAGTGATACCCTTATGGTCCTTAATCAGGCAACTATGTCAGTAAATAAACAGCCGGGCATATCGTTGAAACTGTTAGAGATGAAGAATGGATTTATGGTAGAACGGGGCCAAAAGGATTGGAAAGGCAATACATCATGGCTTTTGTCAATGAAGGATAAAGATGATAATGTTTATCGTCGGTATTTGCCGATTTCTACCCAAAATGAAGATTATGATGTGACATTTTATCCTGAAGGCGGATATTTATTGGCCGGACAAGCCTGTCGTATTGCCTTTAAAGTAATTGGTTGTACAGGAAATGCAGCGGATGTGCAATTGGATATTGTGGATGAATTTGGAGAGGTGATTACTTCTACTTGTACGCTTCATGAAGGAATGGGATCATTTATTCTGACTCCGGAAACAGGTAAGTTATATATGGCAAAATGTGTGGATAAGTTTGGACGGAGGAAAGAGTTTAAGTTGCCTTCTATTGATATGAAAGCATTGTATGGATTGAGAGTTGACACACAACAGGAGAATTTTAGAGTTTCTTTATTGTCTGTAGAGGGAGCACCTTTGGAGTCTCTGTATTTAGTGGCTCATGTTCGTGGAATTGTCATTGCGTCGGAAGAGTGGAAAGAGCCTCAAAAAAAATATTTGTTTCCCAAGCAATATTTTCCGGCTGGTGTTGTGCAGTTTTTGTTGTTAAACAAAGATGGGAAGGTGTTAAGTGAACGCCTTGCGTTTTCAGATTCTTATCTTCCTGTAATTTGTAATCTGACAATTGATGGTATTCTTGAGCAGAAGCGGGAAGCGGTTTCAATAAGTACTAATCTTTTAGATGCTAACCAACGACCTTTAGCAGGAGTTTATTCAGTATCAGTGACTGATAGCAAATTCGCATCGGTTGATTCATGTTACAATATTCTTTCCCATTTGTTATTAACCTCTGAACTAAAAGGGGCTATACGGTCTCCTGGATTTTATTTTAAACAAGGAAGTGCAATAGCCCGGAATAGTTTGGATCTGCTAATGTTGACACAAGGATGGAGGCGATATAAGTTACCAGAAATTATTCAAGGTAAATATGAAACACCAATTTTGGAAAAACATACAGAAATGGCAGTGCAAGGACGTACGGTAAGTGCTGGAGGTCTTTTGACGAAATCAAGTAATGAACATTTGGTTTCAATTTCTGGTACTGGTAGTTTGAAAGGTTTCCAGCGAATTTCTTCTACTGATAAGAATGGCTACTTCTGTTTCGATAGTATAGCCTATGCCGATGGCAGTGGTTTTCATATTAACGCTGTGCAGATGAAAGCAAAGGAGACTGGAAAAATCGAACTTTTTGATAGAGAGTATCCTCATAATATTCCCCTCTATCCACAAAGTCCATTAGAAGAAGATTCTATGCATAGTGTACAGAAAGAGGATATGGAGATGATTACTCGTTTGGATAATTTGCATTTTATGTTGCAGGATATCGTTGTCAGGGCGCCAATGTGGGGAAGTCGTGATTATAGTAAGTTCACGGATAGAGAAATGGTACGTTATAAGGATATGCGTGCATTATTGAAATCTCAAGGCCTGACTATTTCTACATTAGCTGAAGATACAGATGCAATGCAGGCTCGTCTGAAGGCGGACGAAATATTGGCTACTCGTGATACATCGCTTTTTAGCGGGTATGAGTTGGATGCGGTAGAAAGTAATTCTTCTCGATCCATGCAATTGGTCGAGGATATGGTATATTATGGTGATCAGCAGATATTGTTGTTTGTCGATGATAATTTCTGTAAGCCGGATATATTGGTAAATTGGATAACTCCAGGTGACGTAGAGAGCATGGTATTGGTTAAGGATGTTGACCGAAATAGAGCGAATGCTTTGTTGCAGGGAACATTGAAGTGGAGCGAGAAGTTTTATTTGAATACTGGTCGTGATTTATGTCAGGCTTATTGTCGTATTCCTCTTAATCGGAAAAAAATTGCAATTTTAAATGTTACTACAAAAGACAATTTTGATTCACGTTGTTTAGGATGGTGGTCGAAATATTATGATGGCATCCAACAACAAAACATGCGAAATACTACATTCTATCCTTTAGGCTATCAACAACCAATAGAATTTTATTCACCGAAATATGATACGACTATTGGAAAAAATAGTGAAATACCTGATCTGCGTACTACTCTTTATTGGAGTCCGAGATTGATGACAGATGAGCAAGGTAATGCAAGTTTTTCTTTTTATACTTCTGATCAACCAGGTAATTATTTCCTAAATATAGAAGGGATAGCAGAAAATGGGGAATTGGTTCATGTCATAAAAGCATTAATACCATCACATTAACGAAATGAATAAATATTTGCAGTTAATGTCTTGAACTATATTTATACTTTTCTGAATGATTTTTGGTAATATATAGTCCTGAAGATGTCTGAACCGCAAAAAGGTCTGAATTTAGACCTTTTTGAACCAAATCTAGGACATAGGTTGATGAGATTTTATCTTCCTTTGTGTCATCAAGCTTTCATTATATAATGTTTGGGTAATTGAATTTATAATATTTTTTAAAATCTAATCAACAGATGAGAAATGCAATAATTCGTTTTTGCGCTATTGTAGCTTTGTTGGGATTTGGAAATGAAATAAGGGCAGTCCGAAGTTGTGGACACCTTTTTCTTCTGAATGATAGTATTTCCCCGGATGAAAATAACGGGAAAGTAGTAGGAGAGTATGATTCTATTCGTGCGGTTTATGCTATGAAGGAAAACGCAGTAGTTTATGCTTCTAAAGACACGCTTGATTTATGGCGGTTGTCATGTTCTCCTTATATCTCTTTACAACAATACCTAAAAGGTACATTGCCTGGAATATATGTACAAGAGACGACGGGTGAGCCGGGAAGTATTCAGAATATGCTGATTCGTGGATTGTCTTCTCCTGTATTTTCTAAAGGAGATATGTCTTCCGCACAACCAGTAGTTTATCTTAACGGAATCCCCTTGTTAACCAATGATGCTTTTGTATATGGCATTAAATCTACGGAAGTGAATCCTATTGGTACTGCTACTAATATATTATCCGGTTTGAATTTAGATAATGTGAAATCTATTGAAGTTGTAAAAGATGCTGCTCGTTTAGCGAAGTTAGGTCCACTTGCTGTTAATGGGGCAATATTAGTTAATATGAAAGATGGTTATTACGGTGGTAGTAATATGTTTATCAGTGCTAATGGGGGTATCGCTATTCCTCCATCAAATGTGAAAATGACAAATGCTGCCAATGATTATGCTTTTCGTATGCGATTTGCCGATTATTGTGCTACTAAGGAGCAACATACCGCTTATTTGAACAAAATGCCGTCTTGGATGCGGGATATTCGTGATATGAATTTCTTCGGAGAACCGGGATGGGCAGATGAATATTACAGTATATCACCCCTTTATAATTTCAGTGCTTCCATGGGAAGTGGTGGTAGCTTTTCAAATTATATATTTATGATGGGCTATACGGGCAATGATGGGGTAGCTGATGAAACAAAGTTTAATAAATTAACTGCTAATTTTGCTTTGAACATGAAACTTCTGGAGCAATTGGGAGTTTCTTGTTTGATTAATCTTTCACGTGTCTCCCGTGATGGTAATCGTAACTTGCGTGATCGTTATGCTGAGATCGAGTATTTACCGGATCTGACTACTCCTCTTTCTCCTGTTACTTCTGTTTATCGTTCTTATCTCGATATTTATGAAGAATATAAAAAGAATGATAATTTAAACAATTTGTTGAATGGTTATTTGGGGATGAATTACAATTGGCGTGGATTATATGTAGATACTCGTTTAATGCTAGATTATAATACGAATGTGCGTCATGTTTTTTGGCCGATGGACTTGATGGAGTCAGTAAATTATGTCTCCAATTATTCCGGGTATAATCGTCGTTTGATTTGGCAGTCGTCTGCAGATTATAAGTTTGATTTTTTGAAGAATCATTTTTTCAAAATAGGCTTGCAAGAAATTATCATGAAAAGTGTGCAACACTATAACTATACGCAAGGCTATGATGGAGATGATGATACAAAACCGACTACTAGTGGCGGTGGTTTCAAACAGATGAAGCGCTATGTCGATAAAATGCAAAATAATATGGTAAGTACATTGTTTTCGATTGACTACCGATATAGAAACTTTTTTGATGTACAGCTCGTGCTTCGTGCAGATGGCTCATCCAATGTACAGAAAGATAATCGTTGGTTGTTTACTCCGGCTGCTAGTGCAAGTCTAAATTTAAAAGATTTGTTGTTGAAAGATATTAAACAACTATCTGATTTGTCAATGCGTGGGTCATGGGCCAGAATAGGACGCTATCAGGATAATAATAGATTTGCTGCAGGGCCACAATATACGGGAGAAGAGTTGACAGGTATTGGACAGCCTGTTATGTCTTCCTACTATGGATATGCTACAATAGCACGTCCTTATAACACAGCTTGGGTCGGTTATGGTTTGGGGTGGCCTTATTCGGATAAATGGAATATAGGGTTGAATACCTCTTTCTTTAACAAACGTCTTTCTCTGGATGTAGAATATTATAATAATACAGACTGTGATTTGATTACAACCATTCCTGTAAATGAAGAATTCGGATATAAATATAGGTATGCCAATGGTATGAAGGTCCGTAATTCAGGAGTGGAACTGACTCTGTCCGGTAAGCCTTTTGAAAACCCTAAAGGTTTCTCTTGGGATGCTTCATTTTCATTAGCTTACAATAAAAATGAATTATTGCAATTACCTGAAAATTTGAATGAATTAGTCATAGGTAATCGTATGTTAAAAGTAGGACATGCTATTGATCAATTCTGGCTTTATCAAAATGAGGGAGTTTATACTTCAGATACCGAAGTTCCAGTCCAGAATGGAAAGAAGCTTGCTATGGGTTCCATACCATTTGCAAAGAATGATCCGAAATGGAAAGATCAGAATGGTGATAACCAGATCAATGATGATGATAAAATTTTAAAAGGCCATAGTTTACCGCCTGTAACAGGAAGTTTCATTAATAACTTCAAACTAGGACAATTTGACTTAGGTATCAATCTTTTCTTTGCATTAGGACATGATGCCATTAATTATCGTTCCTCGCAACGTTATAACTTCTTTGCATTGGAGAATACACCGTCACTTGAAAGTTTGCGCGAAATATTTTTCTGGCAAAGTACAAATGACAAGGATGATTATCCTTTATACAATCAAATGAGTGGTTTGACTCCTTACCGTACAGAACAAGACTTATTTTTGGAGAAACTGTCTTATCTTAAATTGCGTTCGGTAACAGTGGGTTATACGTTACCAGTCAAGAAAAAGGCTTATAAAGGAGGTGGAAAGAAAAAGGTTGTATCAAAAAACAAATTGGAAAACATCTATTTCTATGTGACTGGCAATAATTTGCTAACCTTTACCGGATTTAGTGGGGATGATCCGGAGTTGATAGATATGGATGGTTATTACAGAGGATATGGTCAGCCGCTTTCTCGTTCGGTTATCGTAGGAATGAAGTTTAATTTCTAATCTAATACATTAATTATATATGAATCAGATATTGTGGATCAGAAAAATGATAAAACCATTGGTGCTTGCTTCTGTTCTTTTCTTTTCATCATGTAGTGATTTGTTGGAAAATGATGATGCATTTTTCCATGTAGCTACTCAAGAGCAACAATGGAATTCGTTGACGGATACTCGTGCTGCTTTGTTCGGCGTTTATGGATTGATGCGTACGGCGCTAGGAGAGAATAATACTTTTTGGGCAGTTGGTGATCTGCGTTTAGGTGATTTTTCCGTACGGATGCGCGATGATTTACAAGCTATCCGTGAGAATCGTTTAGATGCTCCTTATAAAAATATTCGTCAGATATCCAATTGGAATAGGTTTTATAGAGTGATCAATGCTGCCTGTGTTTTTATAGAGAATGCAAAAAAAGTGATGGATAAGGATGATGCTTATTCTGAAATCAACTATACGTATGATGTAGCGCAGGTACGTGCTCTTAGAGCATTAGCTTATTTTTATATGATACAGATGTGGGGTGATGTTCCGTTGATTACTCAGTCTTATGATAACGGTTCATTTCCGGAAATGAAACGAACAGATGCACAGACCGTGTTGAATTATGTGGAGGGTGAGTTGTTGGCAGTAGCAAAGTTGTTGCCTTTGCAGTTAGGGTCTTCATCTGATAAATATTATGATGGTGATACTAGTACATGGCGGGGATTACTTATTAATCGTCTTTCTGTGTATGCTATATTAGCTTATGTGGAAGCTTGGAAAGGTAATTATGTCGATGCAGAAGCATATACTGCATATGTGATTAAGAACATAGGTGTTTATATTATAGGCACTATTGATTGTGTGACTATTACTAATATGGTTAGTCCGACAGGACTTTTTAGCCAGGAGTATAGTAATGATTATAAGGCTGCCCGTTTGGTTACTTTTGGCTATAGATATGGTACGGATAATGCAAACGAGACGGGGACGGATGGTCATCTGGAGTCATGGACATTAGCAGAACCGGTTACAAGGAAACAATTACCGGAGATTTACGTGTCAATCGATACACTAAAGAATCTGTTTATGAGTCAATTTACGACAGATAATCGTTTTGGTTATGATGAGTTGTCGAAGCCAATGAAGTATTATTCCAATTATGTAACGGGACTTTCCAGAGAATATCCTATATTTTCAAAAATAAACGTTGTGCGTGAAGGAAAGGATAATACAGGTGATTTTGGTGTTTTTACCTCATTTATTATTTGGTCCCGTTTTGAGGATGTTTTGTTATTACATGCCGAGGCTTTGGTGATGTTAAATCGTCCGGAGGATGCGATTAATTGTTTGAATGAGCTTCGTGGAGTACGTAATTTGAGAAATTTATCATACTTGAAAGATTTAAAGGGAGATGCTAAAGCATTATTAAAAGAAATTTTTCGTGAACGCCGTAGAGAACTGATGGGAGAAGGACATCATTGGTTTGATCGTATTCGTGAAGCGCGGATTGTTGGAGATGATACTGAAATGGTAAAGCTGATTAATGAAGGAGGCATTTATTGGCCTGTGGCAGAAGAAGTGATGAGAGAGAATCCTTCTATTACACAAAATGAATATTGGAAATGATGAAAATACAAAATACTATGAACAGGTTATTGACTATTGTATGTGGATGGGGGATAACGCTACTATCTTCATGTATGGATACTGCGGTGGTAGATGCTGATATTTCAGAGTTACAGCCGCAGGGCCTGACTCGATTTGATGGTACTATCTATGAGTATTTACAGAATGATGATCTTGATTTGGGAGTAACTTATGATTCGTTGATGCTTTTAATAGATTATGAAGAACCAGATTGTCCGGTAGAGTTGAAATTTTCAGAGTTAAAGCGATGTTTGCAAGATGAGGCCGGACAGTATACTTTCATGGCAATTCCCGATTCTTGTTTCCGGTATGCCTTACAAGAATTGAATCGTTATCGCCGGCTGAACGAGCTGATGATAGATTCCGATGATTTTTCAGAAGAAATTCCGGAGTCGGAGAAATATGCTGCCGGAGAACTAACATTAAACAAGTTGTTAAATTATCGTAAGGATATAGAGAGAACAGATGAAAAGAATCCGGAGAAAAAATGGACAGATAGTTATATCTATAAGGATGGGTTGGATTCGTTGGTGTGCCGTTATATGACCCCGGGTATTTACGATACGGAAACACTTTCCGGATTTTCTTACGTGGAGGGAAAGGTTATTCAAGGCTTACATAATTATCGGATGAATCTTGCTTATCGGCGGTTGCCTGCTAGCGGATTTGTTGGTGGAGGCCTGAAAGATCTTACTATTTATGATATGCGTAATACGCTAGAGAAAGAAAAATGGGAATCTGCTAAAATGTTATGGACTGACATATATGCTAAGAACGGTGTTATCCATGTTTTGCTTCCGCAACACGAATTTGGATTTGGACGATTTATTCAGTATTTTAGAAATGTAGGCCATGAAAAATAGAAGAAAGATACATAAATTGGGATGGAATGGTTTGTTGTGTTCATTATTGATAGTAAACGCAGGTTGTCTTGACAAGTACTTGCCAGAAGAGAAAGATGCTTTTGATCGGGATGTTAATTTTACGCGAACATCTTTTGATCCTGTAATGGGGCATACTGTATATTATACAGATATTTGTAATACAGGAAACTCTACACTACCTTTGACCTTTGCTATTACAGATATAAAGCACAATGATGGGACACCAGCTCCTGAACTGGAAGAGTATTACCCGGTACGGGTATGGAAAAAGCCTTATTTGGGGACGGAAAAAACAATAGAGGAAATTAATGCTAAACGGGGAACAGAATACCGTCGATTATTCGATGTAATTAAGCATAGTGGAGAAATAGTAATGTGGGGAGAAGCAAATTCAGGTATTCTACGCTGCCAACCCGATTCCGGATATGTTTTTAATATGGAGATTGCTAACTCGGGTGGTTTTAAAACGATTAAAAGAATGCGGCTTATGCCAAAAAGGGAAGTAGATTTCGAACCATCTATTTATGATTCGGAAACAGGTTTACCTATCGCTGAATTTGTATCACCTTCTACCTCGCTGATGACTTATGAAAACAAGAATAGTTCTTCTATATCCTATATAATTAAACCGGAGGATATTCATATCTACTTTAGAGAAAATAAGGATGCAGGAGAAGGAACTTCGCTTTCTATTTCTTTTTATGATTCATCATGGGCTGTTATTGACCCGCGTCGTTTTAATGAAACTTCATGGGATAATTTGTTTCAAGCGGGTTTTCTGAAAGACATAAATGAAAACAAAGTTGTATATGATATGGCTTATCCGCTTCCGTTGTTTACAGGAAAGACCAATTACACGGATGATAAAGGAGAAAAGGCACGAATTAGGTTTACAACGAGTTATATGTCTAAATATGGTACTCGTCGCAGAGGGTATTTCGTTTTTGAGTTTGCCATTTATAAAGAGGCACATTGGGATATGTTTATTCATTTTTCCAAAGGAATGCCTATGCTGGGAGACGCTAAGATCAACAATTAATCTTAAATGCGAATAAAAATGAAAAATAGATATACTTTACTTTTATTTTTTCTGTTTTCCGTAGTTGCGGATTCTGTTGCGCAGCAGTTGGAAAGGGTCACTATCAGCGGAACGGTATATGATAAGGCTATAGGGGAGGCAGAAACATTTCCGGGTGTAAATATTATATGTCAGGATGCCAAGACTAAAAAAAGAATTGCCGGTACAGCATCCGATTTGGAGGGCGCATTCTCTATCAAGGTTCCTGTAGGTTCTGAGCTAGTGTTCAGTTATGTATCCTATAAACCTACTATATATAAGGTGCGGAAAGCAGCATCTGGCATTAGTATCTTTTTGGAGGAAAATGTCAATGAAATCGAAGAAACCGTTATTATAGGTAATCGTAAGGTTAGCAAAGCTAATGCAACCTCTGCTCATACAGTAATAAAGGCGGACGAATTAGCACAGACACCTGTTTCCAATGTGATGAGCTTGTTACAAGGACGTGTTGCTGGTATGGAAGTTCAGTTGAATAACGGTTTACCAGGAGCACAAGGGACATTCAATATTCGTGGTATTTCGGATATTTCAGTTGTTGGCGATAAAGAAACCGGATGGGATTTAGCATCTTCTGCTCCTCTATTCGTGGTTGACGATATTCCACAGGATGATGTAAGTGATTATAATTCTGAAGGTTTGATTAGTGGTTCAGGCGTGAGTCCTCTTTCTACTATTGCACTGGAAGATATTGATAATATACAAATATTGAAGGATGCAGCTGCTACATCACTTTATGGTTCGAAAGGGGCTTATGGAGTAATTTTGATAACAACTAAAAAAGGAAATTCATCCAAACCTAAAGTGACCTATTCTGGTAATTTTACAGTTTCTACACCACCTAGTTTACGCGAAGTGGCTATTGGTAATGCGGAACGAAATATTCTGAAATGGCAAATATTGAATAATGATACTTCAAAAATATACCACGGTTATTATGATATCATGTTTATGCCGTCTGTGTCTGATAGTTTGAATCCTTACTTTAATAACAACACTGACTGGCAGGAACAATTTTATCGGGTTACTTATAATCACTCACACAACTTGAGTTTCATGGGAGGAAGTGATTTGTTTAATTATAAGATCAATGGTAATTATTATACAGAAAAAGGTATTGTAAAGAATACAGATTTCAATCGTTATGCTCTGACTGGAAACATGAACTATAGATCACCTAATTCTAAGTTTACTATTGGTGTGGACATGAAGGTTAGTTTTACCGACAATAGTACTGGTAGTGGAAATGCTGTGTCGCAATCAGGGGTTGCTAGTGCTGCAAACGCTTCTTCATTGCTCCCTCCACCTTCACTTTATTCTGCTTCAGTAGATGCTTTACAAGTTTTTGGCATCACCAATTCAACAGTGAAATCTGGATATTCGGCAACCGTGAATTTGGGATATAAACTTCCGTTTAATATTGACTGGAAAGGAATTTTTAATTATTCGTATGATGCAAGTGAACAAGAAAAGTTCACACCAGCTATTCTTGCCGATAATAGTTATCAGTCTATAGCCTATAATTATAGTGGTAATACCTCTAAAATTTATGTAAGTACTCATGCAACTCGTTCTTTTGATTTGAAATATATTCGTTTAGGGCTTACTGCTGGTATTCGTTATGATTCAAGGACTGCTACTGGTAATTCGATTACTTTTACGGGATTACCTAATGATTATATTATTGGTCCTGTTGGTCATGGCAAATCAAGTGGAAATGCTACAGTCAGTGAAAATCAGAGTACATTCTCATTGATTTTTAACCCAAGTATTAATATTAAGACCAAACAGAGTTTTAGAGCTGGTGGAGATAAATACATTATCGAACCCTCTATTAGTCCGGAGCTTAGTTCTGTGTATGGCACTAAAACGAAGTGGAATATAAATCCTGGAGTTGGACTTCGTTGGAATATTGGTTATGAAGATTTTATGCGTCCTTTTGAAAGTTGGCTGGATAATATGAATATTCGTCTGACTTGGGGGCAGGTGGTGAAATACAAAGCCACTCGTTATGATGTATGGGGTACATATGACATCAAGGCTGAAAATACTTATAATGGACAATCTTATATCCCTATTGATTTTGCAAAGCTTCCTAATGCACAATTAGACCCTATTACAACTACTACGTGGAATTTGGGTTATGGGTTTTCATTATTCAATGGGCGTTTGAGTACAACTCTTGATGCCTACTATAAGCAAGTAGATAATCAATTGAGTGACATCTATTTGCCTGATCATTCAGGATTTGACAAGATGCGAAGTACTGAAGTCAGTTTGGTTAACTATGGTTTAGAAGTTGCGTTGACTGGAAGGCCTCTCCCTACGCGTAGTAATTGGAACCTCACTTGCGGGTTAAATTTTGCAATCAATAGAGATGTAATCACTAAGTTGCCAAATGAAGCTCGTCAGATTTTAAATAATGATGCATGGGTTGCTAATCGGTTAGGAGCCAACACAACTTCTATGTTACTTTATATTAATAAGGGGGTATATGCTACAGATGAGGATGTACCGGTTAATCCAGTGACGGGTAAACGACTCAAGATCGGTGGAAATGATACTGAAGAAGCTTATTTCAAAGCAGGCGATCCTATTTGGGTAGATGTTAACGGTGATTATGTTATTGACGAGAAGGATCGTGTAGTAGCTGCTAATGCACGTCCTAAAGTAACTGGGGGATTCTATTTTAACTTGAGTTACAAAGAATTCAGTATGCATGTAAATACTTCATTTGTGTTTGGGCGTGATATTATCAATACTGTGTTGGCAAGAACTTTTGAATCATATAGTAATCCTGTAAAGAAAAAAATAAGTGATTTGCGTAAAAATGCAGCTCTTGCTCCTATAGAACGATATAACTTTTGGACGGAAAACAATCGTTATAATGCTAAATACCCTAATCCGTACGATTATATCCATAACGATATTATTGTTCCTTTTAGAGAGGAACAAACTCTTTTTGTAGAGGATGGATCTTATTTCAAATTGAATACAGTATCTCTTTCATATCGTTTCCCAAAAGAGTGGTTGAGTTTTTTTCGGGTGAGTGGTGTTACACTGAAAGCATCTGTTAACAATATTTGGACTTTTTCCAAATATTCAGGTATTAGTCCTGAGAGTGTGACTGGTTTAGGACGGGATAATTCAGGCGGATATCCTAATGCTCGTACATGGACAGTAGGTGTGGTATTGAATTTATAATTAGTAATGTAAAAATAAAGATTATGTTGAAATATATATCAATGGGTTTGCTCCTGATTTTTGCCTCCACGTTTAGCAGCTGCAAATTAGATAAGGATGATGAAGAAAAAATGCCGGGAGATAAATTCTGGAGTGGATCACCGGCTAATGCTGAGGCTTTTATGCTTAGTATATATCAGAGTTTGCGTACGGCTACCACATCATGCGGTTTCTTTCTTTACTCTGGAGATGTACGTTGTGCACCTATTACAGGACAGAGTACTAATAATTATTTGTATCTGATTCAGAACGATATGAAAAATTATAAAAGTAAGAAAGATAGTAAAGAAGAAGGTAAATCTGCAGATTGTGGTGCTATTTATAATTGGAAAAAGATGTATAGGGTTGTGCAAGGTGCCAATATCATGATGGAGGAAATTACTAACATTCAAGGATTATCAGGAGAAGAGGTGGAGCGATATCGTGCGGAATGTTGTTTTTTGCGTAGTTTAGCCTATTTCTTCATGGTACGTTTGTTTGGTGATGTGCCTTATTATACCGAAGCTTATTTTGCCAATCCATTGCCTCGCACTGATAAATCTGTAGTGCTTACAAATTGTTTGGCAGACTTACAATCATTGCTGGATAATGATCCGGAAGGAAAAATTTTACGTTGGCGGAATGGAAATGGGAGTTGGCGTGCCAATCGTGGTTCTGTGTTGGCATTAATGATGCATATAAATATGTGGTTAGCTTTCTTTGATACAGGTAATGCACAAACTTATTATAGTGAAGTGGCGCGTTTGGCAGAGGTTGATTCTTGGATAGATGGTACGTACTATTCTTTGCAGTCAATGGAACAGATGTCCAATGTATTTAGAGGAAACTCTAATGAAGGGTTGTTTGAGATTGTGCAAAATATTACAATGGGTGAAGTCTTTGATACGAATAACATGTGGTGTACGAAAGTTGTGTATGAGGTTCGGAATAAAACAGAAGCGGATTTTGCTTATAGTGAAGCCTTTTTGACTCATCTTTATCCCGAGGAAACAAATGACATGAGAAAGGAATATTGGTTCAAAAATTTATATCGTGAAGAGGGAACTGGAGGAAGTTCGAGTATTCGTCCGGTAGAAATTATAAAATTGTTGAATGCGGATGAATATAAATCCACTACTATCCCCAATGCTGGTAATTATATTGTTTTTCGTCTTGCTGATGTGATTTTACTTTATGCTGAAGCACTCAACAATTTAGGAGAAAGGGAAAAAGCACTACAGGAAGTTAATCGAATTAGGCAGCGGGCAGGAGCTCCTGACTTTACGATGGAAGATGACTTGGACGCCTCTATTTATTGGGAACGTGTACGCGAACTGATGGGAGAGGGGCAGTATTATTACGATTTAGTGCGGACGATGAAAATAACGGATGCTTCTTTTGCTGTATTTTCTGATGATAGTGGTCATCGCGAAACGATGGCAAATCTAAAACAAGGTTCATGGACATGGCCCATCTATAAAGGTGCATTGGATAATAATCCATATATGTCAAAGAATATTTATTGGGAATAATGACTATGATAAATGAATAAATATAATGTGAAAATCATGAATAATATAAGGAAAGCAGTTTATGGAATATGTATATTACTGTCTACTCTTTTGATGAGTAGTTGTAATAACGATGATTATCTGGTAGATGGAGGAATTAGTAACCCTTATTTTGATGGGAATGTGATGCAATATTTGGAGTCTCGTCCCGATTTATTTGAGGATTTGGTGAAAGTTATTAAACTAACGAAATGGAACGATATCTTGCGTAATGAAGAAGTTACTTTTTTTGCTCCTACAGATTTTTCTATTAATAAAAGTGTAGACCGTCTAAACTATTATTTGTACAATTATGAAGGGAAAGATCAGATCACAGACCTGTCACAAGTAAAGTCCGAAGTTTGGGAGGACCTTATCGGTATGTATGTGATGGAGGGTAAATACCGGTTGAACGATATTGCACAGATAGATACTACAGCAGTAAGTACGTATCCGGGACAGACCAACCTTACTTATGATAAAAGTTACAAGATGACTATGGGAGTCTGTTATGGGGATGCAAATGGAATTAAATATGCAGGTTATAGACAGATTATGTATGCCTATCAAGATTTTGGATATCCGCTATATGCTTATGTATCATCTTGTAACATAGAACCTCATAATGGTATCGTACACGTCATCAGGCTTGATCATTATCTTGGATTTAGTAGTTCGACTTTATATATGAAGGCGCTTGAAGCGGGTATTGATTATCCGGACAAGAACCGGATGATTGTTGGAAAAGACGACGACGAAGAACACTTATTAAAAGAAAAGAATGATGAATAAAAGATATTGTGATAATTACAGAGGATGGTTGCATAAATCGATAGAGATGTTGTGTATGATTGCTTTGTCATTGGCTGTAGCCGGGTGCAATGCTGATGAAGAAGATTCTATCAAGGAAAATCCATATTCGGGCGGGCGTGAACCGTTGACTGTGAAACTGTTGTCGGAAACTCCTGAACCGGAGACTGCCGGACCTGGTACGAAGGTGACTTTCAAAGCTGCAGGATTGGCTAAATATTCTAATAAGGATGAAAATAAATTCGATTTTGAATTTTATATATCTGATGAACAATGTGAGATTGCGGCTGCTACTGATTCTACATTAACTATCATTATACCGGAAAATGTAAGCTCGGGAACCACTTATTTAGTATTGGAGAATCAGATCTTTTACGGACCTTATTTTAATGTATCAGGTAGCGTATCTGTTGATCAGGGATTTGAGTACTATAAGACTGGTCCTAGTTACGGCTCTATTTTTGCTTGTGTACCTTGGTCTGGTAATACACAACAAACTACAGAATTTTATCTGTGTGGTGATTTTGAGCAAAGTAAAAATAGCTGGTATGCTGGACTTTTGATGGTCAATAATGAAAAAGGATTAGTGAATTTTGGTACAGCTAATAAGTTTGCGCTTAAATATGGAATATATAGGCGTATATATGTTAATGATGGAAATACGACTTCTTCTTATGCTGCTAAGTTGAGTGGTATGGATTCTTGGAAAGCAGATAAAGAATCACCAAAAGCATTGTTATATGGTTGGTTTAATGATTATGAAAGATGGTCCTCTGTGACGTTGGATGGATTTAATTTTAGAAATGTGCTTTTAGTAAATAGCGATATGACAGTTCTGACGGAGAAGAGAAAATTTCCAGATCCTGATGGTAATATGAAAGAGATCAATATTCCGGTTTTTAATGGAGGTACAGACATGTTAAATGGAATTATACGTGCTTTCAGTACAACAGATGGAAAAATAATAGCTGTTACTAATTCTAGGTGGCATGTATACACGGACTATGAAAATACGACCTGTAGCGCGAACGGTAAGGCTATTATTCCGGCCGAGATATATACAAAAATTAAATCCGTGATGAGGATGGATGAATATGGTACTTTGGATTTGGAATATCGTCGGAGTAGCGTTAATCCAGAAGAAGAAGCATTGCCGGGAGCCGATGGAGAAATAAAAGATGCATGTATGACAAATGATGAGTCGATCATTATTGTCGGTGATTTGACGGCATTTGATGGTAAAGCTATTAATAATATTGTAAAGTTGGATAAGGATGGAATAATGGATGATACTTTCAGTGCGAATGTAGGTGCAGGTGCTGACGGAGAGATAAATAAAATAACTTATACCTCTTATGTTGATGGAGAAGGAATTGCACAAGAGCGTATTGTGATTGTGGGTGCTTTTACTACTTTTAATGGAAAATCAGTTCCAGGATTAGCGGTATTGAATGTTGATGGTACTTTTGATATGGAATTCGAACTAAAAGCAATGGAAGGCGGAAGACCTAATTTTGCGAAAATAGTTGATTTGACACCTTATTCAGACATACATAAACCACATCTTGTTATTTCCGGAACATTTAATAAATATGCAGGAATTACTCGTCAGGGATTCTTGATTTTAGATATGAAAGGTAATGCCATTCAGGAATTTAATGTACCCGGCAGATTCTATGGAGAGCTGTACGATGTGCAATATTCCTTAACGTCAGATTACGCTAACGGATTATTGTTGACTGGTGACTTCACTTCTTTTGATGGTAAACGGATGAATAATATTGTGATGTTGAAAGTGGATGTGAAGAATGTAGTAAATAGAGGTATGAATGAGTAACCTTAAAATGAAGAGGAATAATATGAAAACAATGAACTACAAAACGATAAAAAAAGTGGTATGTAGGAGTATCGCGGGAATGTTGTTACTGTCTACCGTAAGTTGTGACGGTACAATGGAAGATTCGTTGCGCTATAATTATCCGGCATCAGGCTCCAATTATGATTCGGGACACGTATTACTCGTAGTGATGGATGGTGCTGCCGGGCGTTCGGTACAGTCAGCCAGAAATGCGGATAAGACTCCAAATCTGAAAACGATGATTGCTCACGCGATGTATACTGATTATGGATTGGCAGATGGAACCAATAAATTGCTTAATGATGAACAAATGACAGGAGCACGTGGATGGGCTAATTTGATGACAGGTAGCACTGCACATGGCATAAAGACAGAGACACAATTGGAGCAAGCCGGAACAGTGGATAATTTTTTGTCAAGACTGGTGGATGCTGGTGCTTCTGTCAGTATGTATGCAGCAAGCAATCAGTTTCACGCATCTTTTAGTTCAGATGATATGAATGCTCCTGCATTGGTAGGAGGAGATGAGGCTGTAAGAGAACATGTTTTGGAAGAACTACAATTACCACAAACCTCCGATTTGGTTGTTGCACAATTCAAAGGGGTAGTTGATGCGGCTGACGGAACTTTTTATAAAGATAATGGAGATCCGACAGAAGATGTATCAAATGCTATTGGAAAGTTGGATAGTTATATTGGGGAATTTTGGAATGCATTGAAAGAGCGTCCCGGCTATATTCGGGAAAGATGGCTGATTATAGTTACCTCTAATTATGGGGGGAGTTATTCATCTATAGAATCTCCTGCTACCCATTATGAAGATAGAACAAGAAATACGTTTACGTTGATGTATAATCCTGATTTGGAATCCACCGTACAAGTTACTCCGGGTAACTCTGCACTTGCTTATACTTTTTATACTCCTGTTTATTCATACGATAACCGATATCCGAATCCTGCAACGTATGCAGAATCAGCTCGATTGGGGAATTTGGAAATGGGAGAATTCGTCTTTGATCCAACGACGAAAGAAATAGCTCCTATTACGATTCAATTTTTTTTGAGAGCAAGTACTTTAGGGTCCCAGAAATATATTATTTTGTCTAAGAGTACTGATATGAATGAAGATAATAAGGAAGCTAATGGATGGTTTTTTCATTTTAATCAGGATAAAAGTAATAGACGTATTTGTTTTGGATTCGGGGATAAAAGAGCAATTTTTCAGACTCAGAATGAAGATGTTCTTGAGCTTGATTGGAGAGAATGGCACGTCGTTACATTGACATTGGAGCCTGATCCTAAAAAGAAGGTGAATACATTGTTGAGTATATATTTGGATGGAAAACTTAATAACTCTAGCAGCCAGACAAATGCTAACATGGTGAAATGGTATGCTGCAACTCCTAGTCTGGCAACATCCAAACAGGCACCGTTACGCATCGGAGGTACTGAGAACAGGGATTCTCAAAACACCCAAAGGAATACTAAAGGACAGCAAGCAAAAAATTATATGTATCTGTCAAATCTCCAGATTTATGATAAAGCTTTGTCTGCAGAGGAGGTGGAATTATATGCCGGAAAGAATCAGCTACATAAATTGGCGGATGCATATCCACTTTGGAATAATCTGGTGGGGTATTGGCCTTGTGATTTGGAAGAAGATCAGTTGGAGCCAATTATGAAGAATTACGCTAAAGATAATAAAGAAAACGACGATTCTGATGATTTTATCATAGATCGTGGTGTAGCTAATGCTTGGATATCGGGTAGTGAAATATCCTCAGGTATGCATCCTATTCCCGAATCAGACATAACATACTATAGTAAAACATTTAATACAGTAGACGTTTCGCGTCAAGTATTGTCTTGGCTCGGAAAGACTGTGCGATGGGATTGGAATATGGAAGGAAAAGCTTGGAAGTTAACTTATACTCAACTTTCAGACGAAAACAATTAATGCTTAAATTTTACAGAAAATGAAAGATAAGATAGTTTATGTGCTTCTGACCATAGGACTTGTGTGGGGAGCGATAGCGTGCGAAGATAAAGACTTTGAGGGAATTATCTCCAATACAGATGATTATGTGTCTGATACTGGAGGCGATTATTACGAAGGAGGAGGCATTGATGTTAGTCATTATGATCGTGCGCGTGCTTTTCCCGGGTTGGTTGATACGCTGAAGGAAAGACGGCTTGAAGAGGCTATTGTAAAAATAGATTTGTCCCGTAATTCGATAGCTTCAGATAAAGTGAACTTGAAAGCAGTGGCTCCCGCTATTTATAGTACTGGGTTATATGCGGGAGCGGGTGAAAAAATAACATTGACATTGGATGATGATGTGAAAGGATTGATTGTGCAGATTGGTGTTCATACACGTGACCTTTCTTCTTTGGTAGGAACTGCGTATTTAGAACGTGATGCAAAAATAACATCAGCTATGCCATTGTTCCAGGGAACAAATGAGATTCGTAATCCTTATGGTGGATATATTTGGATCAAGCGTACCGGAGCTAATAATCCTGATGCCCCAACGATTGCTGTGAAAGTAAAAGGAGCGTATGCAGCTCCTGACTATATACAGGGGGAAACTGATGCGGACGAGTGGATACAGAAAATAAATGAGACAACAGTACCATGGATAGAATTGCGGGGAGAGCAGATGGCTTTTTCAGTCCCTGTAAAATATATGAAGCAAAAAGTGCAAAAAGGCAAAGCATTTGTTTCTCAAATGGAAGAGGCTCTTCGCATGTGGAATGACTGGATGCTTTGTTATAACGAATTTTACGGGCTTGATGGAGAAGATATGGAAAACTATCCGGACTTTCCTGTATTAGGATTTCCATTTAGAGAGGTGCTGGATGCGCATTTACTGACTGAACGTTTCTCATATTACAGTACGACCAATGTTGAACTGTTGTCTTCTGAAGAAGTAATTGATGCTATTACTGATCCCAAACAGATTAAGCAAAATGCAATGAATATTTGTCATATTATGGGATGGGTACAGACAGATATGTATACCCCAACTTCTTTCCCAGTAAGTACTTTGGTAAGTTTTAAAGATATGTATCTACTGATGCCTAACTATTATTTTCTATATAAAAATAATTGGTGGGGAGAGACAAATACTTCTAAACTGTTTTCAGGTAGGAAACAAGGAACCAATGTTATGGCTAGTACTTCTTATCAGTTAATGTCATCAGCCTTTACAAATTTAGCGGCTTTTGCAAATGCGGACAGTTGTAAAATATTTAATAAAAATGTGGGGGAGTCTGTGAAGTCAGATTATGGAAGTGCACAGACTTGGCCTGCTGTATTCTCTTTTTTCTCTGCTATATTGAGTTATAAGCAAGTTGATACAGATAAAGATGGTTGGAAATACTTCGGTTATCTCAATCGCTTTCTTAAAAAACAGAGTGAACTGTTTCCAACCTCTCGAAGATTGAATATTCAGGATGCTATGTTGACTTGTTTAACTACTTATTTTGAACGCGATTTTTCTCAATTATTTGATCGTTGGGGAATTATGGTAGGAGATGCACAGCGTGTAGAAGCTGCCAAGTATAAGCATGTGGAAAAACGTATATGGGATTATAATCCATTAAAGAAAAATGAAACTGCAGTATTTGATGGAAAGGCATTTCAAACATTGTCAGGGAAATATCCGTACCTGCATTTACGTTCTGACTGGGCTGTAGTTGCTTATTCAGGTGAAGGAGATAACTTGAAGGCAAAAAATTACAGTTATAATTTCTCTGGTAACAAGCATTTGACTAATTTAGAAGATAATCCTGATAAATACAATGAGGCGTATTGTTCGCCCTATAATCTTTTTGATAATGATCCTGCTACACTTTGGTCCTCTTATCACGATCCTTATACTGATGTAAAGTGGTTTGACGGAGAGCAGAAATATGCTTTTAAAGTAGACAAATTGTATTATGAAGCCAAGACCCCTGATTACCCTTATTCTCTAGTGGTTCAGCCTGGAAATGCGGGAATAGATATAGATGGAGTTTATGTGGCGTTTGGTGATTATGATTCCGAAGCATCTATTTATAATGGTGATGTGAAAGATTTTCAGAAATATGATTTCCATCCTCAACATATTATGGTGGAGGTAACGAATGATCAGTTGAGTTATGATGATATAGATACGTTGTATACCAATATTAAAGATATTCAGTGGAAACGTGTGTATGATTCAAAAGATGATCCGAAAGGAGGGAAAGTAAATGGGCAGCAGTTTTGGCCGGATCGGCGCAATACATTCTATGTAGAATTTGCAAGACAGAGCGGAGTGACAGGAATCCGTCTTATTATGGATACAGATAGTCACGTGGCAAAAGATCGTCCCGCAAATTTTCCGGTTGAAGAGAAACCTAACCGTCCGGAATTTGCTAACAAATACCTGAACCGTATACAGAAGATTGCAGAGTTTGGAACATTTTATTTTAAGGAGGATTGATAAATATGAAAACACAACAGATATGGAAATATGGCTTCTTGGTAGTAATGGTATTGGGAAGTGTACTGACTGCATGTACCAAATATGATACGCCTATGGAAGTGGAAGAGGAGGGCAAAACGGCAAGCCGTGCCTCTATTGAAAAGTATGTGCTATGGATTAATCTCGATGGTGCTGGAGGAGGGGATTTGGCAAAAAATGCTTTTCCCGAGAATGGAACTATAAAGGGAATGCTTTCTCACAGTCGTTATTCTTGGAATGGGATGGAAGCGGAGCATGTGGAAGGAGAGAGTTATGCATCTACAGCGGAAAATGCAATTGCATCCGCTTCGATGCTGACTGGCAATATACCTTTAAGACATGGGATGTCGGATAATACTTATCAGTCGGAACAAGTGTTTGATCCGGATTTTGACGAGTCATTGAAAGCTTATCCTGGCTTTTTTCAGTATATTACTGATTATAACAAATCAATGAAAACATTAGCTATTACACCATGGAAAACACTGAATGATAAATTATTGGATGAAGCAAGCGTAACATTCACATCTACTTCGGATGAGGAAACATTAAATAAAGCTTTACAAAATATAGATGAAGAAAATAACCGGGTAATTTATCTTTCTTTTCGAAGTGTTTTAGATGCTGCAGTGAGTGGAGGAGGATGGAATACAGGAAATACCGCTTATGTGGAAGCTATGTCGAAGATGGATGATTATATAGGTCAGTTGCTGGACGCTGTTAGGGCGCGTCCGAATTATTATTACGAAGATTGGTTAGTAGTTGTTACTTCTAATCATGGCGGAACGGCTAATGGTACTTACGGAGGGGTGTCTTTGGAAGAACGAAGTATGTTTGGTGTTTTTTATTATGATCACTTTACACAGCCGAAAGAGATGAATCCGGGAGTAGTAGAAGATGTATTGTGTTTTGATCAGTCATTTTATGGGACAGTTATTGATTCCATAACTCGTACTTCAGACTTGAAAGATATTGCGACTATGCGCCAGATTTATTCGCCCGATTCATTAGATGGTGGAATGACTGTTGAATTCATAATGGCGGCAAGACCTTCTAATAGTCATAGCTATGTTCCTTGGAATCAGGATGGGATAAATATTCTTAGTAAAGGCAATTGGTATGTAAAATTAGATCATACTTATACTTCTGGAGCTGCTTCCTTTTTTGGACAAAGTGATGGGACTATGTCACAAAACGGTGCTGCTAATTTTCTGAATCCTATGGTTCACACATTGACTTCTACCATGAAACTTTATAATTCAGAAGCATATATCGAGACGAAAGAAGAGACTGGTAATGAATATGACAAGGATGGTAATTATGTGGGTGGTGATCAATGGGGGAATATAACTCCTCCATATACAAGGTATATTTCTAAGCGAAGAGGAAAACTGGCTTTATATAATTATTATGATGGGATAAAAAAAACGGCATCTGCTACTGTTATAGAAAAGGAGGTTGATAAGGAAAGTAGGTCTTTTATAGATAATTTCAATTTGGAAATTAATGGAGGAATGAGAAATTCATGCCGTTACATTCTAGAAATTCGTATTTGGAATAAAGAGTTTGCACCGGAGGAGGTTGTGAGTTACAGTAATAAACTGAAGTTGACGGCTTCAGATCCTAATTATAAACATCTTATTGGTTATTGGCAGTTTTATAAGGGCGATAATGGACAATATATACAAGATGATTCGATTGTTGTCAATCAGATAAAGACAGTGAAGAAACGATTTGTAAAAAGCCGTACAATAGGTGCTGATGGCAAAGAAGTGGTAGAATATGAGTATAGGGATATACCGACGGAGGGTATTCGTTTGCGGAAGAAAATAGTAGGTGCCGATGGTAGGAGTTATTATACCAATATTAAAAAAGAGGAAGGTGATATATTGCGGTATATGACTATGCCTAATACGCTATATCAGACGATGTTAGCCGATGGAAGAATGATGGAAAGTGTATTACCAGTGCCTGCCGTCCTGGAATGGATGGGAGTTCCTTTCCCAACTGAAACGACACGTGATCAGAAATTTAAGACTTCTAAATTGGATGGTGTGGCTAGCTCGTATGAAGCAGAGAGTAAAAAAGTGGTATGGCGTGGTATGTTCTTAGGAGATTATACGAAAGATTTGGAATGGCGTGATTATGACAAATAAGCTGTCCATATTTCATTAAGTAAAAAATATAAAAAAGAGCTGAGTATGTGTTGAAAGTTTGAGACATATTCGGCTCTTGTATGATATAAGCCAAAGTTGTCATAATTAAATGTTTCAGAATAGTTGAAAGTTATGATCTACTTTTATAGAAAGACTGTTATTGTATGGATGCTTGCTTGTATATTCGGCTGTATAGCAATAAATGCTCAACCTTCTTTGAAGGAACAGAAAGTGAAAGTTGAAAAGTGGGATAGAAAATTGAAGGTAATGCAGAGTCAATATAGTACCAATCGTTTGTCTCTGGGGAGAAAAACTACCCAAGTGTCAAATAACGATTTGGAACAGTGGAGAGCATTATATAAGGAAGCTGCAGATGATCGTTTGTTGGCGAAGATGGAGTGGCATCGACTAAGGAATATGTATAGAGAAACAACAGATAGCTTGAAAAAGGCTGAGTTAAAACCAATGGTACATGCATGGCTTAAAACTTTTCAGATTTTTGATGGACGATGTCGCCGTGCTTTAAACTACATAGCGCGTTTAGATGTTGATCGTATATTAACTCAGAATGAACAGACTCTTCAAATAGCTAAATTGCAATTGGAGAAGGAAAAAGCGATGAAGGGAAATAAACCTGAAACAATAAGAAGGGCTGTTCTAAAAATAAAGAATGATTATATCTCTGATTTGTATAAACAACTGGACACATTATCCGAATCGGAAAAAGATCTCCAACGTGATTCTATCGCTTTAATATCTAAGGCCTTGGAGTATTATAAGAAAGCGACAGGGAGGATATTCCATAATTGTAGTAACCTCATGACGAAAAATCTTGCCCTTTATCCGGAAGTTTTCTATTTACACAAAATGATGGACAGTGCCAATAACATTTTGCATTACAATTATTTCTTGGTTAATCCTGCAAATATCATGCAAACTCCCCATATACACAGACAGATAATTAACGTCATAATTGAAAAAATTAAGGTTCTGTTTTTCCTATTCTACTTTCTCCTGTAACAGTAATTTCTATTCTATTACCTTTTTCAAGATAGAAAACTTGTTGTACCCAATTAGCATCGGACTTAGAACCATTAGTTGTTTCAAGATAAACCTTCACCTTTACGGAGTTTTTATTTGCAATATAACCGTGGTAATATCCTTTTCGGCAGCGATTGTAGTGATTTTGCGCTATCTTTTCTCCAAGTTCATTGTATTCAAACAATGTAACATTCAAATAAACACCATCGGGAGGATTTTCACCAGTATAAGTGAACATGTAGATTGTATCTGCTATCTCTATCTCTTCGTCGTCATCGCTTGAACACGCAGAGAGCGTTAAAAACATAGCTGTAAGTAACAGCGTAATACTAAAGAACTTTTTCATAAACTTATAAATTATGGTTAATATTAGAAATAAATCCTCGCCACATTTGGCGATAACCACGCATTACAAGTATACAAGAAAGCGCAGACTATCACCCATACGCCTTCTTGGCTCACCACAAGCCACAATACATTATGGGGAAGTCTACGCCTATAAGGTTTCAACTCACCCAATATGTATTGGTTCATTTATAGCTCGTTTAATTTCCGAGGTGGTGATTCAGAAGGCGATTGAGCTATTTTATGTCGTTACAATGATTGGAAAAGTCCAATCTTATTTGTATATTTGGTGCAAATATAACAAATAGTTTAAATGTTATAATCATAAACGTGAATTTTTTAAATATTAATGTAAACAAGGTATAGTTGCCTAAAATTAATAGCATCATTGACGTTATTACCACGATTTCGGATTGAGCGTATATGATGATCAAAAGGAGAATACATAATGCAATTAATATAACTACCACCATATTTGTTTCCCTCCTTCATAGGTGAATATCCGTTCTTCCTTCTTGGTTAAGTCCTTCAGTAAGTAAAGCACTTTGGAGGGGATTGAATCATAGGTTAAGACATCTCCTGCTGCTACTTTCTGTCCTAAAAAACAAGGATCATTTTGGGCAAAGTAGAAAAGCTCATAGAGATGTCTGGTTATGATTTTATAATATTTCCATAAACGTTCGCTGGTGAAAGAATAGTGATGAATCATGTTGTCAATTAAAAAATGCGTAGCCTTATGTTTCAGACTGTCTCCTTCATAATGTGATAATACTTTTATTAACTTCAGTGCGATTGGTGCTTGCATAATCTAACGCTATGTCTACACTGTCTTTATTTTTACAAGAGATAAAGACAAAGATAAATATCAGTGTTAAAATCAAAAATATTTTTGTCTTATTTTGCATGTTTAATAGAATTTGGTTGAACAAAGGTATGCTATTTACCACTGATTATTAAAGAATCATCACATTTTATATTGTAGATTTATTCTTTACATTTTCGCTGAAACCTTTATTGGAAAGGGAAAAGAGGGTGAAGAGGGAGAGGTTCATCCACTCTTTCATCCAAACAACTTAACAGGATTGATACTTAGAAAATCTTCTACTTTCATACCTCTCTCCAACCACCATTGTTGCCCTTTATATTCTTATTCTTTGTATTTCACAGCCACCGAAACCCTGTAATTACCTGGAACGGGTGTATAAATGGGTTGGTGGGTAGTCCCTTTGTTTTGCAACTTCTTTTCTGCGATTAGTCTTTTTATATGCCGGTATGCAGTAATTTGTGTCATTCCGCAGAGGTACTGGAAGTCTTTCCGGGTGATAAGTTGGTTTTCCGAAAAATACTTTGTCAATTCCATATCTATCTCCACTTCGGAAAGCCCGGCAGAATGTGGCCTGTATTTCGAACGGTGGAATTCCATATCGGAAAGTTCGGCTTTCAGTTCTTTGTCTGCTTTGAATTTGATTGCTTTCAGTTTAACTTTATGCACTCGCTTATCTTTAGGATCCCGTATTTCTTCTTCGCAGGAAAGAGTTACTTGTAGATATCCCAATCCGTCGATATGCACCTTTTTCCCTTCTTTAAGGCACTGTGCCACTTCGTATTTCAGTTCTTCCAAAGTTGCTGTCACATCAGACGGGCTTAATGAACAGCGATCGTGAATCCGGTAAACCAGTTTTTTCGTATTTACTGTTTCATAACTAATCGGACGCGCATGATATCTTACCTTGTTTTTCTTCTCCTTCGGCATCGGAGTCTTATATAGTTCAAATTGTACTGCCATAGTCTTTCTTTTTTCTTTAGATGTTTGTAGATTATCTTCTTGATGATTCTTAATTTTCTTCTTGATATCTGTTATTTATCATCGTTGTGATAAGTACTTATCATTAGCATGATATATGCATATCATTACTGTGATAAGATATTATCATTATTGTGATAAACTATAAATGTCCGCACCAAACAGGGAAAACGCATTATACTCTTTCCTTAATCTTTTATACATTTATCTTACACCAATATTGTCTTTTCATCTTATTAATAAGATATTTATCTTTCATTTACAATATTATTTGAGTACATTTACGTGA
>OJKF01000020.1_pt1 | contig 148202 bp, 130 predicted proteins | sample 1596531 | NCBI WGS metagenome assembly OJKF01 (sample SAMEA4350128, study PRJEB24818) | metagenome | biome: human; feature: gut; material: faeces | place: Denmark | collected 2013-09 | reverse complement strand
AATGATGTGGTGTCTTTAAAGTTACTAAAAAGCAAACATATCTACAACTTTTTATAGGATTAAGAAAGAAGAAGAGGGAAACCGTCGAAATAAAAAAGAGATTACCACCAAATTTGACGAAGAACCTGATGAACAAACAATATTTTATTATATCATTGAAAAAAGAAGTTTTTGTGAGTTGCTTCTTAATAGGCCTGTTTTTTCTGGAGGGAGGAAATTGTTATGCTTCGGAGCAACAAGTGTTAAGAGGGACGATAGAAGTTCCTTCTGATCATAATACCGTGAGAGGGCGTGTAATTGATATCTATGGTGAACCACTGATCGGTGCTACAATACGCGAAAAGGGGGGAGCCAATGGTACTGTGACCGATATTGATGGAAAATTCTTTTTGTCTGTACCGGATAGTGCTGTCTTACAGGTTTCTTTTGTAGGTTACAAGACTGTAGAAGTCAATGTGACAGGTCGGAATGTGCTTGAAATACGTCTTCAGGAAGATGCGGTGATGCTTGAACATGTCATCGTAACAGCCTTGGGACTTGAAAAGGATGAAGCTACATTGGCCTATTCTGTGCAAAAAATCAAGGGAGAGGAACTGAACCGTGTCAAAGAAGTAAATATGATTGCTGCTCTGGCGGGAAAAGCTGCCGGTGTGCAAATCAACAAAAACTCTTCCGGTATGGGCGGTTCCGCAAAAGTCAGTCTCCGGGGAATCCGTTCGGTATCCGGTGATAATCAACCGCTTTATGTAATAGATGGAGTGCCGATGTCGAATACCTCTTCCGAACAGGCTTATTCGGCTATTGGTGGTACGGCGAATGCAGGGAATCGTGATGGAGGAGACGGAATCTCTAATCTGAATCCGGAAGATGTAGAAAGCATCAGTATTCTGAAAGGTGCTCCTGCTGCGGCTTTATATGGTAGCATGGCTGCTAACGGAGTGATTCTTATTACGACTAAAAAAGGAAACTCTGCCGGGCAAAGGAATATAAATTTCTCTACGGGACTCACTTTCGAGAAAGCATTCAGTATGCCTAAAATGCAGAATCGTTATGGTGTCAGTGATGTAGTAGACAGTTGGGGCGAGAAAGAGAATCTGATGGCTTATGATAATCTGAATGACTTTTTCCGTACCGGATTGACATCGATGACTTCCGTATCTATCAGTTATGGAAACGAAAACCTGCAAACTTATTTCTCCTATGCCAATACTACCGGAAAGGGGATTATCGACAAGAATAAACTGAGAAAGCATAATATAAACTTGCGCGAGACGGCTACCATGTTCGACAAACGTCTGAAACTGGACGGTAGTGTGAATGTCATGAAACAGACCGTTGAGAATAAGCCGGTATCGGGAGGTTTCTATATGAATCCATTGGTAGGGCTCTACCGTTTCCCTCGTGGAGAGGATTTGTCTTATTATAAAGATCATTTTGAAACCTATGACGAAGAACGGAAACTGGGTGTGCAGAACTGGCATACGTTTACCGAAGACTTCGAACAGAATCCATATTGGATAACGAACCGCATACAAAGTAAAGAAACACGTACGCGCGTTATCCTTTCTCTTTCAGCAAACTTTAAGGTAAATGACTGGCTGACGATTCAAGCCCGTGGAAACATGGATTACTGGGCGGACAAGTTACGCCAGAAATTCTATGCGTCTACCGCCACCGCCCTGTGTGGAGCGAACGGACGATATGTTGAGATGGATTATCAGGAAACCCAGATGTATGGTGATGTCATGGCGATGGTGAAGAAAACCTGGGGTGATTTTACATTGGATGCGGCGATTGGTGGTAGTATAAATGATAAAGTCGTCAATTCTACCCGATATGATTCGAAAAATGCATCTCTGAAGTTTGCTAATGTGTTTAATATAGCCAATATCGTTATGAACAGCTCTGCCAGTATTGACCAGCGAATAGATCAACGCCGTCAGTTGCAATCTATATTCGGTACGGCACAGATCGGTTATAAGGAAAAATTGTTTCTTGATTTGACGGCCCGTAATGACTGGGCGTCAACCTTGTCTTATACCAGCCATGAAAAATCCGGATTCGCTTATCCTTCTGTAGGGCTTTCCATGCTACTTGATAAATGGGTGAAGTTACCCGAATGGATTTCTTTCGCAAAATTGCGTGGCGCTTATAGTAAAGTAGGGAATGATATTCCTCCATTTATCACTAATCCCTCTTCGCAGATCAATGCCGGTGGCGAGATACAGGCGAATGACGCCGCACCTTTCAAGGAAATGGAGCCGGAAATGACTCATGCCATCGAATTTGGAACTGAATGGCGATTCTTTCAACACCGTTTAGGGGTTAATCTGACTTATTATCGTACCAATACTTATAATCAATTCTTCAAACTTCCCGCACTTGCAGGTGATAAGTATGCTTACCGATATGTAAATGCCGGAAATATCCAGAATCGGGGATGGGAATTGACACTGAATGGAACTCCCGTATTAACTCCTGATTTCAACTGGAAAACTTCTGTAAACTTCTCTACCAATAAGAATAAGATAGTGAAGTTGCACGAAGATCTGAAAGAAATGATTTACGGGCCTACCAGTTTTTCTTCCAGCTATGCCATGAAACTTATTAAAGGCGGTTCTATCGGTGATATATATGGTAAGGCTTTTGTGTGTGATGATGCAGGCAATATCGTTTACGAAACAGAGGGTGATAATAAAGGACTTCCATTGGTGGAGGGCGATGGGAATACGGTGAAAGTAGGAAATGCCAACCCTGTCTTTATGATGGGATGGGATCATACATTCTCTTACAAAGGCTTCACCCTTTATTTTCTGCTTGATTGGCGCTACGGAGGTGAAGTCCTTTCGCAGACACAGGCGGAAATGGATCTTTATGGAGTATCTGAAATAACGGCCGATGCGCGTGACAGGGGATATGTAATGCTCGACGGTCAGCGTATAGACAATGTGAAAGGATTCTATAAAATAGTAGGCGGGCGTGCCGGGGTGACGGAATATTATATGTATGATGCTACGAATTTACGGTTGCGTGAAGTATCATTGAGCTATAATTTCTCCAAGAAGTGGATACAGAAAACGAAGGTACTGAAAGATGTTCAGCTTTCGTTTGTAGCTCGCAATCTATGTTTCTTGTATAAGAAAGCTCCTTTTGATCCGGATCTGGTACTTTCTACCGGAAATGATAATCAAGGAATTGAAGTGTTCGGAATGCCTACGACCCGTAGTCTGGGCTTTACTCTGAAATGTGAATTTTAAAAGCAAGAGAGAGAAATGAAGAGAAAATTTGTATATCTATATTTGTTGGGGTTATTGCTGTTTTCTGTAGCTTGTACCGGTAATTTCCGTGATTACAATACCGATTTGTCCGGTATCACGGATGATGACTTGATTATTGATGACAATGGCTATGGAATCCGTTTGGGAATTATTCAGCAAGGTATTTATTTTAATTACGACTACGGAAAAGGAAAGAACTGGCCTTTCCAACTGATACAGAATCTGAACGCGGACATGTTCAGTGGGTATATGCATGACGGCAAACCTCTGAACGGGGGCTCGCATAATTCCGATTATAATATGCAGGACGGCTGGAATAGCGCCATGTGGACACACATGTATTCTTATATTTTCCCACAGATATATCAGTCGGAGAATGCTACCCGAAATACACATCCTGCTCTGTTCGGGATAACGAAAATATTAAAGGTGGAAGCGATGCATCGTGTGACGGATTATTATGGTCCTATCATTTATAAGAATTTTGCTAATGCCGAAAAACATTACCGTCCGGATAAACAAGAGGATGTCTATTATGAGTTTTTCAATGAACTCGATTCTGCCGTAGTTGCCCTCACCGGGTATATAGAGGAGAAACCGGAATCCAATGGATTTGCACGTTTTGATATTTTGTTGGATGGGAAATACGCTTCCTGGGTGAAGTTTGCCAATTCGTTGCGTTTGCGGTTGGCAATGCGTATTGCCTCTGTTGCTCCCGATAAGGCTTGTGCTGAAATACAGAAAATAAAAGAAAATGATTATGGCTTCTTTGAAGCGGAAACAGGCGGAGCAATCGTTTCTACCAAATCCGGATATACCAATCCATTGGGAGAACTTAACTGTGTGTGGAATGAAACTTACATGAGTGCTAACATGGAATCAATCTTGGTCGGATATGATGATCCTCGTCTTGGAGCTTATTTCGAACACTGTACGGATGAAGCTTTGAAAGGACAATATCGTGGAATTCGTCAAGGGACATGTTTTGCTCATAGTCATTATTCCGGATTGTCGAAGCTGTTTGTCCTGCAAAGCACCGATGCGCCTCTGATGACTGCTTCGGAAGTCTGGTTTCTGCGTGCCGAAGCCGCTTTGCGCGGGTGGACCGATGAAGATGAAGAAGCTTGTTACCGGAACGGCGTAACTACCTCTTTTCATCAATGGGGAATTTATGGGGTGGAGGATTACCTGAAAAGTGAGCTGACAGCTTCCGACTTTATAGACACTTATGATGAAGAAAATAATATAGAAGCGCGTTGTAAAGTCACTCCCAAATGGAATCCGCAGGATGATAAGGAGACAAAACTGGAGAAGATTATCACGCAGAAGTGGATTGCCATGTTCCCGGAAGGTTGCGAAGCTTGGGCCGAACAAAGACGAACGGGATATCCCCGTTTATTTCCCGTTCGATTCAATCATAGTAGGAGCGGATGCATCGACACGGAGATCATGGTGCGCCGTCTTAATTTCCCAGGTACATTGCAGACAGAAGACCCGGAACAATATTCTGCTCTTGTCAAGGCTTTAGGCGGAGATGACCATGGAGGTACAAGACTCTGGTGGGATACGGGAAATAATAACCTGGAATAAAAAAAGACAGAAGTAATGTGTTTATATGTGTAGCTTTAACTATTTTTGCATCTTCATTTAAACACATTTACTTATGAAACAAATTATCTCTGCTCTTTTCCTCTGTATGTTGCTCTCTGGCATACCGGGATTGCAGGCGCAAAACATTCAGCTACATTATGATTTCGGACGTTCTTTGTATGATAAAGATTTGCAAGGTCGCCCGCTGTTCACCTCCACTGTGGAGAAGTTTCATCCTGATACTTGGGGAAGCACTTATTTCTTTGTTGATATGGATTACACCTCCGAGGGTGTCGCTTCCGCTTATTGGGAAATAGCACGTGAGATAAAATTCTGGAAAGGTCCTTTCTCTGCACATCTTGAATATAACGGTGGATTATCGAAAGGCATGTCTTATAAAAATGCTTATCTGGCAGGAGCTACCTACACTTTTAATAATGCTTCCTTTTCCAAAGGCTTCACGCTGACTGCTATGTATAAGTATATTCAGAAACACCAATCGCCCAACAACTTCCAGCTGACAGGTACGTGGTACGTAAATTTCTGCCGCAATCTGCTCACTTTCTCCGGCTTTGCCGATTGGTGGCGTGAAGAAACCAACTACGGAAAGACTATCTTTCTCTCCGAACCACAATTCTGGGTAAACCTAAACAAAATCAAAGGAGTAAATAAAAATTTCAATCTTAGTGTTGGCTCCGAAGTCGAATTGAGTAATAACTTCGGCGGTCGTGATGGCTTTTATGTTATCCCGACACTCGCTCTGAAATGGACGCTGAACTAAAAAACGGATTATAAGAAATAGAATTAAAAAAAGTCGGACTAAAAGAAGCCAGACTTCAGAATAATCTCTGTTTATCCCTCTGCGGAACTTAAAAAAATATATAGAACACCCTGTTAAATGAAAACTGATTTAATCTACGGCGTAGAAGACCGTCCCCCTTTTAAAGACGCCTTGTTTGCGGCTTTACAACATCTTTTGGCTATTTTCGTAGCGATCATTACACCTCCGCTTATCATCGCAAGTGCCTTGAAACTTGATGTAGAAAAGACAAGCTTTCTGGTTTCCATGTCTCTTTTTGCTTCGGGAGTATCTACCTTTATACAATGCCGCCGCTTTGGTGTGATAGGAGCAAGACTGCTCTGCATCCAGGGAACCAGTTTTTCTTTTATCGGCCCTATCATTGCCACAGGAATGGTAGGCGGATTACCGTTAATTTTCGGTTCCTGTATGGCTGCTGCGCCTATCGAAATGATTGTCAGCCGCACATTCAAATATCTGCGTAATATCATCACTCCGCTGGTTTCCGGTATTGTCGTGCTGCTTATCGGATTGAGTCTGATAAAGGTAGGTATCGTATCTTGCGGAGGCGGATATGCAGCTATGGATAATGGTACGTTTGCTACGTGGGAAAACCTGTCTATTGCAGCACTGGTACTTCTTAGCGTCTTGTTTTTCAATCGTTGCGGGAACAAATACCTGCGTATGAGTTCCATTGTACTCGGACTTTGCCTTGGCTATGGTTTGGCATTTGCTCTGGGAAAAGTGGATATGAGTGCGTTAAATGTGGAAATGCTGATGAGTTTTAATATTCCCCAGCCTTTTAAATATGGTATTGATTTCAATGTGTCTTCTTTTATAGCCATTGGTCTGGTTTACTTGATAACTGCCATTGAAGCAACAGGTGATGTAACTGCCAACTCTATGATTTCCGGACTTCCCATTGAAGGAGATTCCTATTTGAAAAGGGTTTCCGGTGGAGTAATGGCAGATGGATTCAACTCCTTTCTCGCCGGTGTATTCAACTCTTTTCCAAACTCCATCTTTGCACAAAACAACGGTATTATCCAACTGACCGGAGTAGCCAGCCGTTATGTTGGTTATTATATCGCAGCAATGCTCGTCCTTTTGGGTTTATTTCCCATCGTAGGTGCCGTATTTTCCTTAATGCCCGATCCTGTACTGGGCGGTGCAACCTTACTAATGTTCGGCACAGTAGCAGCGGCGGGAATCCGTATTGTCTCCTCACAAGAAATAGGCCGTAAAGAAACTTTGGTATTAGCAGTCAGCCTCTCCTTAGGCTTAGGGGTAGAACTAATGCCGGACGTATTACAACAAGCCCCGGAAGCAATTCGAAGTATCTTCTCTTCAGGGATTACCACCGGAGGCCTAACTGCAATTATTGCAAATATAGTAATACGGGTAAAAGAGTAGGAAACAAGTATTAAGTAATAAATATTAAGTAATAAGTATTACCGAAGCCGCTGGTTTATACTTGATAGGCGTTGATTAATACTTGTTAGTTGATGCTTGTCGATTAATACCTAATCCTTAATACTTAAATTACTCATTTTATCTGTTGTGCGGAAGGGGAAATCAGGATACTCGTAAAGACTGAAACGAGGTTCGGTTTCTCCTTTCGTATAATTCCAGATAGAAGCATAGTCTTCCGGATCTTCTCCCATCTTGGCTAACTGGCGCAGGTAAGCAGCTAGCGATTTATTCTCTACAATATAAATCTGCCCCATCTGATCGATAATCGGGCTATGATGACGAGTGCCGTCATGTTCGAAGCGTAGAATTCGTTTTCCTTCTTCAGTTAGTCCCACTAACTGGAAAGTCATGCTTTTACCGATAGCCGGTAAATTCAATACGCTGCGATCAGTGGCAAGGAAAGGTAAATGATGCTTTCTCATGAAGCGTCTTAATTGCTTGGCAACATCCTCTTTAGGCTCCTCTTCTGTTCCTGCTTTCGTCTCTAATATCTTATATAACTCCTCCGCCTGTTCCGGTGTCATACGGCCATAAATCTTTTCCTCCTGTTGCTCCTGCATTGAACGACTGTTGGGTGCAAATACTGCATAATTCTCATTGAATCCCTTTACCGAGAAAGTGTAATAACATACCACCCCCAACGAATTGAGCACCTGACGAAGCCGGGTCGTATGCCCTCTACGTGAAGCAGCCACCGTATATACCAACTGATTCGTAATAATCCATCCCGCAGAAAGAATCTTCCGGATCGCTTCTTTAGCTTCAGGAGTAACCTCCAGCGGTGTCTGGAAATGAGTCTGTATAATAAACTGTTTCACACCGATAGCCGATGCCTTCTCCTTGAATTCCCGCAGAATATCAACCAGTCCGTCATTGATACGCATTGGCAAATAAGCCAACAGACGTGACCCCAACCGTACCCGTTGCAATTCCGCATATTTCTCTCCGTCCTTGCGCTCAAGATTCGCCCTTTGTTTGCGCGCCGCCATCCGATACACCGCATCCAGAATATTCTGAAGCGTTTTATTCTGACTCATCAGCGCATCTCCTCCTGTAATAAGAATATCCCGCAATTGCGTATCCTCTTCAAAATAAGTCATCAACCGACGCAACTTACGATCCCATGATTCCTTCGGGCGTAATGACTCAAACTCGAAATTCAACCGCTCGCTCTGAAAATCATACATACGCTGACAAGAAGCACAAAGTCCTCCGCAAGCTCGTCCCATAGTGTCAGGGATGAGAATAGCCACCTCCGGATACCGACGATGAATGTTATGCCCGTCCGGTAAAAGCCATCCCGCAGCATTAGGCTTCCCGGCTTCTACAATATCCTCTTTCTCCCACGCGCGAATATTTCCATACGTCTCCACCAAACGTGGAGAATACAGAATATAACTTCGAATAGCCTCGTCATTATATCCATATCCCGTTACATTGAGTAACGATAAATAATAAGGAGTCGCAAAAAATGGCATCCCCTTCTTCCGGGCACGATAAAGCAAATACATAGTCTCTGACGAAAGTGAATTTCCCAGGAATCGATTCAACTCGCCCGGACTTTTTACAGCCATTGCCAAATGAAAACGGAAATCGTTCCACCACTCACTTACCAACCTGTATTTTTCTTCATAACTCATTCCCTCCTCAAAGTGAAAACGCACCGAAGGCTTCGACTTCCTGTTCTCAATCTTCTGAATCAGCAAGTGCAACATCCGCTCCTTATTCTCATCCCGCACTTCACGTACCTCTTCGTCCAATCCCGTTTCCCACCGGTCATTCCGACTTTTGATACGTTGCGGCGATGGTAAAGGCACGACCTCTCCCTTCAACCGTTTAAACATCTGAAAAATTTCAATAAACAAATCCGTCGGTATCTCCATATTTTCCAACGTTCCCGTCAGAAACTCATAAAGCAACCGAATCGTCTGTACTGACATATCCTGTCCAGTAGACAGTTCATGGACATTCTGCCCATCATAATCGAGTAAGAGTCGAATTTGCTCCCTCGCCTCCTCCGCAGCCTCATTTTCTATCCTGCAAATTTCCAAAAAACACAGCATCCCAGCCTTGAACTCTTCCACAGAAGAGCTCTTATCAGCTATCTCCACCACTTCCGGAATTTCTTGATTATAGATTTGTTTCAACTGTGAAAAAGTAAGCGCAAGCATTTTCTTTTGTTTCATAAGCAATCTCTCTATTTTTTAATTATTATAATATACTACCATACCGCATGGTCCTCCTCCGGCCTCGTCTGCACGGCGTCAAGCGAAGGTTTTATTACCGGCGTTAAGAAGGGCAGACTGTTTGAGCGAAGCGAGTTTCTACCCTTTAGACGGGAATGAAACCGGAGTAGCCGGGCAGGCGCAGCCTTGATTTTTTCTTTTGGGTACTTTTTCTTTTGTATCAAGACAAAAGAAAAAAGTACATAAAGATAACAAAAAAAGCGGAGGTACAAAACCCCCGCTTTTTCTATCCTATTAATCTTTACGATTTTCTAACATTTAAAGCGACTTATTTTTTCGTTTCCGTGTCGTCGTTCTTCCGTTTCGGCTCCTTCTTGGCAAGAAGAACAATATTATACACATAATCCGTCATCCACTGTTCAGAGTATCCCAAACGCTCTTTGTACTGGCGAACAGTCGCAGCCGTTTTATGCACATCATCAGCCTTCCACACCGTCTTAGTACAAACATCGTGTACCGTTTTCTGTGTCATACCATACAAAGCCTTCTTAAAGATCGACGGCATACGAAACTTCCACTGCATCAGATTTCCCATCAACATCATCAGATCATTGGAAAATCCCTGATACATGAACAAATAAGATTGAATATCATTTTGAGTGCGGCAGTTACGTTTCACGGAAGAGTCGATTTCCTTAAAGAAGTTCTCGTTCAACCCATAATCCTGCATCAGCATTTTACGTGCAGCAGACTTTTCGGCCAATCCCAGTTTACCGTTTTGAGTAGGAACTTTAAACAAACGTTTGAAGTTAGCTACATCCGGCAAGAAGCGGATATTAGTGATACCGAGGTTTGTGGCGATAACTGACTGGAAATACACCCGTGTCAGTGATATGAAATCTTCTACATTGCCGACTTTCGTTTCATCGGATTTTTTCTTGAATAAACCAAATAAGCCCATTGTTATCTCTACAATTTTATTATTTACAATTTACTATTTTGAGCGTGTGGAAGGTATATAACATAACTACCATCTGTCAATTTGCGTGCAAAGGTACAAAAACAGTTGGTTTTCACCAACATTCCAAGTCCTTTTCGATGTCCGGCATTGTCTCTTTCTTAAAAACAGGGCTTTGAATGCCAGCTTTCTTTTGCGCGCGGTAATCATTTAGCAGACGGATAGCATATTTTCCGAGGAAAAGGATAGCGATCAGATTACAGATAGCCATTAACGCCATCGTGACATCTGCCAGGCTCCATACCATATCCAATGTGGCAAGTGAACCGAAGAGCACCATACCACCCACCAATATCCTGTAACCATGAAGTACCCATTTCCGGTGAGTGATAAAACGGATATTAGCCTCACCATAATAATAATTCCCCAGAATACTGCTGAAAGCAAAAAAGAAAAGAGCTACGGCAACGAAGATACTGCCCGAAGAACCGATTTCGTTTGTCAACGCCTGTTGAGTCAGCTGCACTCCATTAGCCGAACCATCCAGAGGAGCCCCACTAAAGAGGATGATAAAAGCCGTACAGGTACATATCAATAATGTATCTGTAAATACCGCCAAAGTCTGTATCAACCCTTGTTTTACGGGATGGCTGACATGAGCCGTGGCAGCCGCATTCGGGGCCGAACCCATACCGGCCTCATTGCTGAAAAGTCCTCTCTTGATGCCCTGCATTAATGCCATACCAACTCCTCCTGCCAATGCCTGCTCCCAACCGAAAGCATGGCTGACACTCAGTGCGATAACACCCGGTAAATGAGCGATATTGAGTGCAACAATAACCAATGCCAGCCCTACATATCCCAATGCCATAATAGGCACGATAATACTGCTGACACGGGCAATGCGGTGAATGCCTCCAAAGATGATAAGCAATGTCAGCAAAGTCAGCACACCTCCCAATATAACATGATTGAATCCAAAAGCATGCTCTGCCGCAGCACAGATCGTATTACTCTGTACGGAATTGAAAGCAAACCCGAAAGTAATGCTTATTAATACGGCAAAAAGCATTCCCATCCACGGTTGTTTCAACCCTTTTTTCATATAATAAGCAGGTCCTCCGATGAACGAATCCTTTCCGCGTATTTTGTATAATTGTCCCAAAGTAGACTCTATGAAAGCACTCGAAGCCCCTAACAGTGCGATGACCCACATCCAGAAAATAGCCCCGGGACCTCCGATGGCAATGGCAGTAGCCACTCCCGCAAGATTTCCCGTACCCACACGACTGGCGATGGAAATAGCGAATGCCTGAAAAGAAGATACATGTTTCTCTCCCTGTTTTCCTTTGCCGGCGGATTCGCTTAACAGCACGATCATTTCCCGGATCATGCGAAATTGCACAAAGCGTGTCCGTATGCTGAACCAGACAGCACATCCTAATAACATAATAATTAGAATATACGTCCAAAGTATGTAGTTAATTTCGTTGATAAAAGTCATAGTTAAGTATTAAGTATAAAGCATTGTTTGTGGTTATTCGTCTTTTATTCGGAAGTAAAATTTATGATTTTCGAATACAGGTTCCACAATATCATAACGAACAAATTTGGCGAGCAGATGTTCAGCGGCGCGTCGTGAAAGTCCGGTTTGGCGACAGTAACGGTTGAGTGAGAGTAAAGTTCCGTGTTCCAGTTGGTCGAGCAGGAGTTGTTCACGTTCGGTGTAACGGATCAGTTCTCCACGGGGACTGTCGCTCTGTTGCCATACACGGAGATGTATGGGAGTTGCCAGAATGTTCTCGTCCTTGATGCGGAGGTAGGCTAGGGGCTTTCCGGTTTCGTCCTTGGCGTAAACCGGTTTATGTGGAGTCTCTTCGATGGTTGCCACTAACACTTGTCGCCCTTCCACTATGTATGTTTGCAGAGAATATTCCACTTCTGGCACGCAATAAAGTTGTGCGGCAGCTTCAATCATATATTTTTCTTCTTCGGAGCGTACTCCTGCGATTTTACCATTATCTTTAACGCCAATAAGTAATCGTCCTCCGTTCGTGTTGGCAAAAGCCGAAAGTGTTTTGGCTATTTTGCGTGCGTCGGAAATTTCGAATTTAAAGTCCTGTTGCTGGTGCTCTCCTTCAGCAATCAGTGCATGTATATAATCGGTATCTGTAAGCAGTTTCATGGCTACAAAGGTAGGTAAAAAAGGTAAAAAGCCCCTTTTTTAGATATTTTTCGAAGATTATTTCAAAAAAAATATTGATTTTATGCTTTTATTTCGGGAAACAGTGTATTTTTGCGGCACATTATTAACGAAAAAAATAAAAGGATTATGAAAGAATTGGTAGAAAAGGTAGCAGCTCTTTATGCTGACTTCTCAAAAGATGCTAACGCACAGATCGAAAACGGTAACAAAGCAGCAGGAACTCGCGCTCGTAAAGCTTCTTTGGAAATCGAAAAAGCAATGAAAGAATTCCGTAAAGCATCTTTGGAAGCTTCTAAAAAATAATTTAGAAGACTACTAGGATATTGAAAAAGAGGGCATATCGTGAAGCGATATGCCCTCTTTCTGTTTTAATGCGGAATGACTTTTTATTGTTTTAGTACGGATAATGGCAATTATTTAAGTAGAAAGGTGTATCTTTGTGTGTAGCAATCCCAAATATATGAATATATGAGTAATAAGATTTATCCTATCGGCATACAGAACTTTGAGAAAATCCGTAACGACGGTTATTTCTATATTGATAAGACTGCGCTGATTTACCAAATGGTAAAAACGGGTGGATATTATTTTCTTAGCCGTCCGCGCCGTTTTGGTAAGAGTTTGTTACTTTCTACTCTCGAATCTTATTTTTCAGGAAAGAAAGAACTTTTCGAAGGGTTGGCAATGGGAAAGCTGGAGAAAGATTGGATAAAATACCCCGTCATTCATTTGGACTTGAATGCAAAGAAATTCGATACAGTAGATGATTTAATTCGTCTTGTAGACCGGCAGTTGCTTGTGTATGAAGCGCAATATGGTTCATGTTCGAAAGATGAAACGATAGACGACCGCTTTGTTACCCTGATCCGTATGGCAGCGGAGAAAACGGGAGAGCGTGTTGTGATTCTTGTGGATGAGTATGATAAGCCGATGCTGCAAGCAATCGGTAGGGATGAGTTGCAAGAAGAGTACCGGAATACGTTGAAGGCTTTCTATGGTGTAATGAAGTCTATGAATGGTTACATTAAGTTTGCTATGCTGACAGGGGTTACTAAGTTCGGTAAAGTCAGTGTGTTTGGTGATTTGAATAATCTGGATGACATATCAATGCGTCAGATCTATGTAGATATTTGTGGTGTTAGCGAACAAGAACTTCATGACAATCTGGAGAGTGAGTTGCATGAATTGGCGGAAATTCGAGGGGTATCGTATGATGACGTTTGCAATGAACTGCGTGCATGCTATGATGGCTATCATTTCACTCATAATTCTATTGGTATATACAATCCGTTCAGCCTTTTGAATGCATTTAAATATCAGGAATTCAGTAGTTATTGGTTCGAGACGGGTACACCTACTTATTTGGTGGAACTGTTGAAAAAACATCATTATGATCTTCACCGCATGGCTCATGAAGAAACGACAGCCGAGGTTTTAAATAGTATTGATTCGACTTCCGACAATCCAATCCCCGTGATATATCAAAGTGGTTATCTTACTATAAAAGGATATGATCCTGAATTTGGTAATTATCGTTTGGGATTCCCTAATCGTGAAGTAGAACAGGGATTTATTAAATTTTTGCTTCCTTTCTATGCTAATACTAGTGCAGTGGAATCTTCGTTTGAAATACAGAAGTTTGTTCGTGAGATAGAATCCGGAGATTATGAATCATTTTTCCGTCGCTTGCAAAGTTTCTTTGCTGATACTCCCTATGAGTTGGTCCGTGACTTGGAGTTGCATTATCAAAATGTTCTTTTTATAGTATTCAAGTTAGTCGGATTTTATGTCAAGGCTGAATATCATACGAGTGAAGGATGTGTTGACCTAATCTTGCAAACAGATAAATTCATTTATGTTATGGAGTTTAAGTTGAATGGTACGGCAGAAGAGGCTTTGCAGCAGATTAACGACAAGCATTATGCTCTTCCTTTCGAAATGGATGAACGGAAACTCTTTAAGATAGGAGTAAATTTCAGTGTGGAAACCCGTAATATTGAAAAGTGGATTGTTGAAGAAAAATAGATAATACAAAAAAGACGGCTCGTTGCAATGAGTCGCCTTTTATTATAGTACATTAAAATATCTACGAGCTTTAAACTTCTTCGCACACCACCATTTTCATCCCTTGATAAACGACTATAATTTTGTGTAGCGTCGTTGTGCCGATTGCTTTTTGCACCGTTTCACTGGCGGCATAGCGGTTGGCTTGGGTGATAGCTTCCTGGCGGAGTTGTTCTACCTTTTCATTGCTGTCCTTTCCTTTGGCGTATTTCAGTTCTATAATGTAGGAGTGAAGCATATCTTTGTAGATATCCAGTAAAGGAAGCATAAAGATGTCAGCATATCCTTCCTGATTTTCCTGTTCGGAGATGGGGCGATAGAAACGGTTCTGTGCAGTCATAGCCAGTGTAAATCCGTGTACGTATGCTTCGCCCTTCTGTTTGTCGCGTTGGGAAGAATAACGGTGCAGGCATTCGGCGATATAGTCGAAATAGGCTTTCCAGTCGCCACGATAAGCCATAGCAGATGCTAATTTCCCTTTTTCCCAGTTGTCAAAGCGGAGGTCTGCCTCGTTGTAGGTATCTAGTAAGTAACTGTACAACTGTTCACGTACTACCTGATTGGGAATAATCAACTTCGTTTCTCCTTCTAATGTTCCGCTGATAGTCAACATTCCGAAGTAGAATAGCAGACTGATAAAGTTGTCCGGTTCTGCAACTGTTTCGGCAGGAAACCCGGTTTTCAATTCACCGGTGACATATCCCTGTTGCACCAACGTCTGAATGGTCGAGGCATCATGAGCAAATTCTTTGTCCTTGCGGATGAGCATTCGTAGCTTGTTATAATCTACACGGATGTTTTCTTCTACCATATCATCAGGCATTTCTCCTTTATTCCGGATGTAATTATCCAGGAAGTAAAGTACCATGTTGGAATTGTACATCGTAGTGCGCCCATAACTTTTCTTGGCAAAGCAGTAATTATCATACCAAGGTTTCATAGCTTCTATCAGTTCATCAGTAGAGTGGTGAAACTCGCAAGTAGTGGCATAATAATCCAGCATCGCCCGTACTTCTTCTTCAGTGAATCCGGTCATTTCATTAAATTCCGGAGAGAGCGAATAATTGGTTCCGATATTGAATCCGCTGGTGAGATCGTCCATCGTGACGGGGCTGACACCTGTCACGAAGCAACGCTTGATCGTAGAATAAGTGCCTGCTTTCACCGTATCAAAGAAGCTGCGTAGATAACCTGTTCCGTGTGTCTCACTTTTGTAATCTTCCAGACAGGAAGGTTCTGATAAAATTTTGTTAGTAAAGTGATCGTATTCATCAATGAACAGATAAATCTGCTGATTAGTTTTGGTGCATTCTTTATATAGATAATCCAGTTGTTCTACGGCTCCCTTTTTCTTATTCATTTCTTCCTTTATTCCTTCGGGGAGATATTGAGCATAGACGTCGCAGAAAAAGTTGAATTCAGTGTTGCAATGTGCATCCAATGATTGGCGGTAACTTTTCAACTCGGCATTAACTACGGCAAAGTTCAGATAAATGATGAGATATGAGTTTCGTTCGGGCGTGGGATGCTTTCCTATATACAGGTCTCCATACCATTTCTCAAACTTGTCCGCTTCCAGTATATTATAATAATGGTGGAGCATGGAGATTGTTAAGCTCTTTCCGAACCTTCGCGGACGAATATAAAAGAAATACTTGTTTGCGTTCTCTATGAGAGGGATATAATGTGTCTTGTCCACGTAATAACAGTCGTCTTCGCGGACATCGATAAAGTTCATCATTCCGTACGGAATACGTTTGCGCTTCACAGGTTGGTTCATAACTCTTTCATTTTCTCACAAAAGTAACAATAAAAAATGAATATTGATGGATGGCAGTTATATAAATGATAGAATATCTTTGGATATATCCGGGTGGTAATAACGAGAATACTTGTATCTTTATTGTCGAATAAATTAATAAATTGTGAAATGTTGAAAGTAGTAACATTTATGAAGCAAGTAGCCACGGGGCTACAGATGGAGGGAAACTTTGGAACTGCTCATGTATATCGTAGCAGTCTGAATGCCATCATTGCTTATTGTGGGAAAGCGGACTTCACCTTTGATGAAGTGAGTCCGGAGTGGTTAAAGGGATTTGAAGTATATCTTCGCAGTCGTGGTTGCAGTTGGAACATCGTTTCCACTTATTTGCGCACGTTTCGTGCGGTTTACAATCGTGCCGTCGATCTTGGGAAAGCTCCTTATGTACCTCATCTGTTCCGTTCGGTCTATACCGGCACTCGTGCCGATCATAAACGTGCGTTGTGTGATGACGATATGAAGAAGGTGTTTGCGAAATTATCTCGTACGTCCGGTGTGCCATTAGCGGTATATCAGGCGCAAGAGCTGTTCATTCTGATGTTTTCGCTTCGTGGTATGCCATTTGTTGATCTTGCTTATTTGCGTAAGAGTGATTTGCGTGATAACATAATAACCTATCGCCGTCGTAAAACAGGGCGACCATTGTCAGTGACATTGACTCCCGAAGCAATGATTCTGGTAAAAAAGTATATGAATCGTGATCCTTCTTCTCCTTATTTATTTCCGTTGTTGAAAAGCCGTGAAGGAACCAAAGAGGCGTATCGCGAATATCAGTTGGCATTGCGCAGCTTTAACCAACAGTTGATGTTGCTAGGTGAATTATTGGGATTATCCGATAAGTTGAGCTCGTACACCGCCCGCCATACCTGGGCTACGACAGCTTATTATTGCGAAATCCATCCGGGCATTATTTCCGAAGCGATGGGACATTCGTCTATCACTGTGACAGAGACTTATCTGAAACCTTTCCGGAGTAAGAAAATTGATGAAGCAAATAAACAAGTTCTTGACTTCGTGAAACGCTCTGTTGTAGGTGTAAGCGCTTGAAAATTACTCTGTTACTTTGTAGGTAACGGGAATGAATATCGGTGCAAATATGAGCATATTTCTTAAAACAACCAAACGAAATCATACATTTTTTCTAATAAACTACTCAAAATAGGAATTAACCAAATAAAACACGCGGATTCTTTGTATTAGGGCTTTGTTAACTTCTAAATTTTTGCAAAAGATCTCCTTCCCTCTACTGCCTTTCAGAAGCAGGGGTAAAAAAGTTTCATTGCTTATCGTATCATTTTTCAGTATTGACTACTCCCGAAGAGCAGGCACAAAGGTTTCTCCGTTACCTACAAAGTAACAGGCGGTCTATTATTGAAACTTAGTGTTTAATAATATATTATTAATGTAATTTTTAAGTAGTTATGAAAAGAAAATTTGTAAAAGTGATGCTCTTCGGGGCGTTGACGCTTGCAGTAAGTACAACTGTAACAAGTTGTAAGGACTACGACGATGATGTGAAAAATCTGCAGGAGCAGATTGACAAAATCAATTCGTCAAGTCCTGTTAGCATTGAGGATATGAAAACCGCCATTGCAGCAGCGAAAACGGAGTTGGCTACAGAAATCGACAAGCTGTCTAAAGCTCTGGACAACAAAGAGGCTTCTATTGAAACATTGAAGGGTGAAATTGAAACTTTAAAGAAAAAGCTGGATGATGCACAGGGGGATGCAGAGGCAGCTAAAAAGCTTGCAACGGAGTTGTCGAATAAGCAAAATGAACTGAAGGCTCTAGTAGATGCTAACGATGAAACTCTCAAAAAATTAAAAGCAAGTTACGACCAATTGACTGGCGCCGAAGGTGATATCCAGAAGTTGCAGCAATTTGTTGCCGACTATGAGCAAAATAAGGTAATCAGCGAATATGCAAAATCAGACGACTTGTTGGCTGCCTTTATCAATAGCACAATCGCAGAGAAACTTGAAGGTAAGGATCTTGTAGAATATATCAATACTGCTGTAAGCACTGCCATTGCACAGGAACTTGTCTCTGTGAACCAATCTATTACAGCTATTACCGGAAAAGATGGTTCGTTGACTAAACTTCAAGCACAACTCAACGCTGCATTGAATGGTGATGAAGAAAACATGGGAATCCTCGACAGATTGGATGAATTGGATGAAACTAAAAATGCTATTAATGCTTTCTTGGAAAAAAATCCGAGTCAATATGCCGATTTCGAAGCTGTACTGAATCAGATCGAGACATTGCGCTCAAACTATGAAACGATGTTTACTCCTTCTAGTTTGCAGGGCAAAGTAGAACAAGCTATCAATACGGCTTTGGAAACTACTGACTTTACATTTAAACAGTTAGTGGAAAATGTAAAACAAATGGGTCTTGACATCGAAGCTATTAAAGCAATGGTACAGAGCGTGGTATATGTTCCGAAGAATACGGCTGGTACAGAAGAGTTCACCACTTTGTATGCTAAGAAAAAAGCTACTGATGCAAACTATTCTATAATTTCACGCAGCGAAGATCTGACTGTAACATTCCGTGTTTCGCCTGCAAAGGCAGCCTTAGGCTTTGAGACAGGAAAGTATAGCCTTCTTATGGATGCGCAAGAGATTAACATTACCACCCGTTCTACGAGTATCTTTGGAGTAGGTGAGGTAACAGTAGAGAAAAAAGACGGTGAGCCCACTGGTATTGTCACTATTCCTCTAATTGCTACTACTGCTTCTAAGGATTATGCTCTGTGTCTGATGGTTAAGGATAATAGCAAGGAAGTGTTTACAGAAATTACATCAAGTTACTTCCCTGTATTGATGACAACTAAGTATTTGTCTCCTAGCTATAAAGTTAAGTATGTGTCTGGTGAAACTGGCAGAGATATTATATACAATGAAACTGCTGCTATACCTCTGACATTCAGTAAAGATGGCAAGGTGCAGGCTGTATTCTATAATGATAAGACTACTGCCGATGCTGATGCTTCAACTGACTATGTGGATGTACCCGTAGGTTTGAAGGGAGTATTCACTACAACTTTTGCGTTAGATGGTGCTAACAAGGCTTATTTCGATATTGATCCGGCAACAGGTAAAGTAACATTAAACTCTACTGCTTTTGGTCAAGTAGGATTGGTGGGTCAACAAGTAGATGTTAATGCAGTAACTAAAATTACAGGTGTTGATGCTCCTGTCACCACAAGTTTGACTACTGGAGGTAAAGTGACTATTACACAGAAAACGGAAAATAAAGAAATAGCATATAGCTTCGAAGGTACTTGGAAAGGTAATGGCGTGCAGACGTATACTATCAATATGGTTGATTTGTATAACAAAGGAGCTATTACGGAGGCTGATTATAAAGCTTTGGCAGCTAGTGCTTTTGATGTAGCTGGTGCAGATAACGGTGTAACTTTTGCTCGCGGCAGTAAGAACGCCTTGACAATAACAGTGCCTAGTGCTACAAAAGTCGGCACTTATAATCCTACAGCAGTGATAACCGTGTCTTCTGTGAAGAAAATTACAGTGAAGGCCGCCGTTACAGTTAAGTCTTTGGCAGACGTTGCTTTGACTACTGTAGCTTCTCCTCAAAAGGTCGATGCAGGTGTAGATGCAGCACAGGCTACTGAAATTGCTGTAGAAGTAGGAGATGTTTCTACATTATTCCCGAACTATAGTGATGTATATAAAAAGGTAGTTACAGATGCAGGTGGTACTATTGAATTTGCAGCAACAGGTACTGGAATAGATTTCTCTGGTACTCCAAAGCTAATTATTAATAAGGACTATGCAGCACCTGTAAAAGTGACAGCTACAGTGAAATGTGGCGAAAAGAAAGATGCAGTATATACAGTAACACTCGTTCCTGATGCTAAGTTGAGCGGCACATGGACTGCACCAACTAAGCTTACACAAAAAATAGCATCTGATAAAACCTCTACTGTTAATTTAGCTACAGGATCTGTTTGGAAAGACTATAGAGGTCAGAAGATGTGGGAAGCCGGAACTGGTGTAACTGGAAATGGTTCTAATGGATTTGCTAATTCGGTTGATGCTCTTGATATGTATGGTCTTACAGCTCCTACTTTCAAAGTTGTCGGAGACAATGCCGATAAATTTGCAGTTAGTGATGCCGGTGTGTTGTCATACTCTCAAGCTGGTAAGGATATGCCATCTAGAGACGGCTTGACAGCAACTGTAGAAGTAACAGTTAACTCTAAATGGGGAGGAGCAATCTCTTCAACAGGTGATGTTACAACAATAGCCATAACGGTCGAATAAATATTGTAGTATTTCTCATAAAAGGTATCTCCCTCATTTCCATTAGAAGAGGGAGGTGTCTTTATGAAATAGATAACTTTTATAGATAATAAAACCCTTCTTCACTCCGTGTGAAGAATACGCCGAGAAGAAACAAAGCGAAGGATATGGTTTGTGAAAGTCAATCCTTCCATCTTTGTTCTTCTTTAGAAAAGGGATGCCTCCCCACATTTCCCACTGGCATCCCTTTTATCTTTACTCTTGGAGCGTCTTTTTGTTGTACTAGAATCAAATTGCTAGTCCCCCATTTTCCCTATAGGTAAAGGAGACGCTCCTAAGATGCAGAAAACCCGGGCTTGCGAAAGTCCGGGTTTTCTTGATTAATAACCAATAACAATTAACCAATAACAACTAACGATAGAATATGTAAATGAAAAAAGAAACCTATTCTTTATCCCACTCCTTGCTCGCTTCGAAACAAGGACAAGCCTTAATCCATTCTTCCGGTTCAATCTCACCGTCTCCGTCAAGATCAGGACTAAGATCACGATGTCCGCAGACACGGCATCCCGGAAAATCCTTTAATAAAGTCAGGATAAGAACCCGTAGCGAGTGTTTCTGCCAACAAGTTCGCGTGTCTTTCGGCTGTCCCATGCAGTCCAGTCCGCCTTCGTAGCAGATACCGATACTTTCCCGGTTGAAACCACGGCTATGCGCACCGATCCGTTCTAACGGACGGGTAGACTTGATATCCCCGTTTTTACGAATATAAAAATGATAACCCACACCATTGAAGCCGCGACGGCGATGACAAACGTCCAAATCATGTTCGGTGAAAGATTTATCCTCGCGGGTGGCGGAGCAATGCACGACAATCAGATTAATAGTTCTCATGCGTTAGGCAGGTATTAAAGAAATGGATGATGATGCGGATTCGGAGCCATTGTTACGCTGAATACACTCTTTATTGACACACTGTAAAGTGACAGCTTCCGAAAGCTTGCCTTTTAATGAAAAAATCTCCGAGTGCATTTCCTTCACACGGTCGCTCAAATCGAAATAGTCTTTTAGCACCTTTTCGAGCTGCTTCATAAGGAAGCCATACTGCTCTTTTACTAGTTCGCTGAACTCTTTGACGTCCTGCATCATTTGCTGACGTTTTTTGCGACCCCCGAAAAAAGGGAGGATGGCTGTAATAATATCAATGATTTTGTCTAACATCTTTCTTGAATTAAAAATTAAAAGTTGAGAATTAAAAGTTGAGAATTAAGAATTAACAAATAGGAGAAACTAAAAATGCGAGAAACTAAAAAGGGCGAGAATGAAAAAAAATGGAGAAATAAAGAAAATGAGAAAATGCGAGAAATAGGAAAAGAGGAAAAGAGGAAAACAGAAAAACAGAAACCACATGGCAAGGAACCATACATGGATCAGTTCCTGAAACCATGTGATACTGTTTTTTCTAAGGATGAAGTTTCATTCTGCCAAAGAAGATAGTGCGGGCAGCCTATTTACGCTGCTGGGTCCGGTGCTTCTCCACCGCCCGGTTTATTGCCCCCCGAACCGCTGTCGGAACCATCGTCCGAACCACCGTTTCCGGAATCGCTTCCATCGCTCTTTCCGCCCAGGACGAAGTCCACGTTGTTTTCACTTCGCGTACTCGTATGGCTCGAATTCATCAGCTTCAATGCCTTGTCGGCAACAAAACGGACATTGACACGGCGGATGCTGCGCACCGTACAATCTTTCACAGTCTCCGTACCGTCACTGGTCAGCGTGATGTGAAACGTACCCAATCCGTCGATTTTCACCTTGTCGCCCTGGGTGAGCGACAGACGCAACTGCTCCACAAATGCCTCGATGGTGTGTTTTACATCTCCGGCAGTCAGTGACGATTTGCTTTCGATGGCGGTAGCCATCGTATCAACGTCCATCACTCTTACATTACCCGATTTCTGACGTATGTAATACAGTAACGGAGCATCCTCCTGATTTACATACTTTCTGCGTTGATAGCGTTCTACTAATACATCCATAAATTTGAAAAGTTAAGGTTTAAGTGAATAATTATATGCTTTCTCTTTGATACTACAAATATACAAAATCAGAGAGGCGAAGTCAAGTAAATACGGCTTTATTTTCTTTAATATTATAAAAAATATTTATGTAAAATATATTCCGTAATATTCGTGTATAATGTATTATTATTTATATCATATAGCTTTTTATTTAGCATGTTTTTCTAAATATTCTAAGGGTGGAACATAGTCGTATATTTTTGTCATAGACGAATTGTGCCCGAAATAGACATTCCCCGTTTCTCCGTTACGCTGCTTTGCCACGATGACTACACCCAGTTCTTCTGTCGGGTAACCGCTTTCCCGGTCGGTGACAATGTGTTGCATGGCCGGTCGGTAGAGCAGCATAACGACGTCCGCATCCTGCTCGATAGCTCCGCTCTCACGCAGGTGTGCCAGTTCCGGACGTCCTCCGGGACGGTTTTCCGACTCACGGTTCAGCTGGCTAAGCAACACGATGGGAATATGTAGCTCTTTAGCCAGTAACTTGGCTTTCCGGGTGGCTTGTGCCACTTCCTGTTCCCGGTTGCGGTTAGTCTGTTTGGTGGTCATGTCGCAGAGTTGCAGATAGTCGATGATAATCATGTCACACTGCTGACGGCTCTTTAATAGCCGGGCACTGGAACGGATGTGATCCATACTGACCGAAGAATTGTCGTCTACGTAGATGGGGAGTCCTGACAGTTCCGAAGCCGTGGTATGGGCGTTTTCTATTTCTTCCGGGGTGGGTATTCCGTTTCTCCACCGGTAGGGATTGATATTGCCGGCCGCTGCCAGCCATCGGTCGGCAAGGCGTTCTCCCTGCATCTCGAGGCTGTAGACGGCTACTGCGTTGCCTGCCATTGCTGCACTGCGCGCCAGATGTAGGGCAAAAGCCGTTTTACCTACGGATGGGCGGGCTGCAATGATGATGAGATCGCTGTCCTGCAGTCCACCAGTTTTCTGGTCGAGGTCGGTTAGTCCGGTAGGGATGCCGGTCACACCGTTCGCGCTTTTGGCAATACGCAGTTCGGCCTCTTTCAGGGTGTCGGTCATCAGCGTGTCCATACAGCGCATGTGCTCGTGGTGTCCGGATTCGCCTTCAAGACGGTCGAGCAGGTTGTGTGCATCAATCAGGGTGTCGTAGATGTCGATTGTTTCATCCATGGCGCAGGTGAAGAGCTTGTTGAAGCCGACTACCGCTTCGCGTGCCAGGTATTTCTGGTGGACGATTTGTGCATGATATTCGATATGGGCGGAGGAGGCTACCCGGCTGCTTAATTGTGTGATGACGTACGGTCCGCCTATCTTTTCGAGAACTCCGCGGCGGGCGAGCTCTTCTTTGACGGTGAGTATGTCTATCTTCTTGTTGGCCTGATACATGGCGATCAGGGCGGCAAAGATCAGTTGATGGCAGTCATCGTAAAACATTTCGGGGCGTAGCTTGTCGGCTACAAGCGGCAGGGCCTCCTGCTCAATCAGGCAGGCCCCTATGATGGCTTCTTCGAGTTCGCTGGCGTGTGGTTGCATCTTTTTTTCGATGTTTTTAGTTGGTGTATTCGTTTAAGAAAGCCTTGTCTTTCAGGTAGGTGGAGGCAAGGGGAATGAAACGTGTGTCGTTGGTGTGGTAGTAGACTTCTTCGATACGGTCGATGGCCGTCTGCTGCTCCTCTTTGGCGAGTTTGTCCCATTCGCGACGGGCACGGGCTACATTCACTTTGGGCTTTTGCATCGTTTCATGATATTTGTTCCAGAAAATATCGAAGAATTCGGATTGTTCTTTCTTTTTTTCTTCGCGGGCTTCCGGAGAGATACTTCCGGTCCAGAAATCATAGTTGATGATGCGGATGTGAAAAATGCCTTTGGGGTGTGGGATGATTTCGATAATGCCCTCTTTTTGTATCTTTTGAAAAAAACGGAGAGTTTTGGAACGACTCCATTTAAAAAGTTTGCTCCAGTGTTGCTGGCTGATAATGGATTCCCCGCGTTGGCATGATATGTCAGTGTGTAAAATTTCATAAGTGGTTGGCGAGTAGTTGACGTGTGTGAAGATTTGGAGAAGTGCTTCCAATTCTCCCGGAGTCCGGTTATGTGCTTGATTTTTTAACAGTGTTTTGGGAATCAAGATGTAGCCTTCGTTTAGGAGTGTTTTTGAGAATTGTTCCGTTGAGGTCTGTTTTTTCATTGAATTATACTTTTTGTTGTTGCGAGTTATCCTTGTATGTGTACACGTGTTGCCGAATACGGTTGCAAATGTAGTACATTAAGAGTAGATTGTCAAAAGTTATTTGGATGGTATTGAGGTATTTAGACAGTATTGAGCGGTTTTGATGCTGTTAGATGTAATTAATGATATTCTATGGGCAGCTGGAAAAAAACAGAGCCTTCGTTTTGTCCAAACGGAGGCTCTATTTGCTATAAGCAGAGGTTCTGTTTATGAGAAATAGAACCTCTGTTTCAGGCATTTTTTCAGGCGAAATACCGGACACCTTAGTGGACACCCCTGATGGCTGTGTAATGGACTGCTACTTATGTAGTTATAGCACCTGAAAAAAAGAGGGCGGACACCCTAACGGACATATATAAATAATAAATATTAATAATCTATATAAATATAGTTCGCTCAACACACTTTTTCTGTGTTTTCGGAGGCGTGCGTTATGACGTGGTTGATTTTTACTTATGGGTGATGTGATAACGTATGATAATTTTCTCCGGTCCCCAGATCATGAAAAGAATCTGTTGTTGCTTCGGGCTTAGACGTGTTGTTTCGTGTACGTAATGTGCGGCTTGCATTTCTTTGAATAACAGTTTGTCGGATTCAATTTCGTTTCGCATTCTTTTGCTTGCTGCGTCAGAGTTGGCATATTCGGGAAAATACTCCTGTGCCACGATCGAAAAAGTTTTAAAACCATTGATAACCCATGTTCGTTCTTCTACTTCTTCTTCGATTTCTTTCAAATTATCCATCTTTTTGTAATTTAAAATTGTTTATTTATACTAATACTTTGATGTCGACTTTGCAAAGTTAATGAAAATATATTTGTTGTGATAAAATAATTAATTTATTTTGTTTGATTATATTGCTAATGTAATAAAATATCATATTAATTATCTGCCTTTATAAGCGTAGCTTTTTATTTCTTCAAAATTGACTAATTTTGTATTTATATATTTGCTAAACTTTTTTTCTTCTATACGCATCTCAAATTAAATCGTATATTTGCGAAAAGAATCAAGATCGGGAATGATGAACGAAAACGTCTTAGCTAAACTGAAGATACTTGCGGAATCTGCCAAGTACGATGTTTCCTGTTCTTCCAGTGGTACGGTGCGTTCCAATAAGCCGGGAACGCTGGGAAACACTGTGGGGGGATGGGGGATATGTCACAGTTTTGCCGAGGACGGGCGGTGTATCTCGCTATTGAAAATCATGCTTACCAATTATTGCATTTACGATTGTGCCTATTGCGTCAACCGTCGTAGCAATGATCTTCCCCGCGCTACCTTTTCCGTTTCGGAATTGGTGGAGCTGACGATGGAATTCTACCGTCGTAACTATATCGAAGGACTGTTTCTTAGCTCCGGAGTGGTCCGTAATCCGGACTATACAATGGAGAGACTTGTGCGTGTAGCCAAAGACTTGCGGCAAGTGTACCGTTTTAACGGTTATATTCATCTCAAGAGTATTCCCGGAGCCAGTCGCGAATTGGTGAATGAAGCCGGGTTGTATGCCGATCGTCTTAGTGTCAACGTCGAAATTCCCAAAGAAGAAAACCTGAAACTTCTGGCGCCGGAGAAAGATCACAAAAGTGTATTTGCTCCGATGAAATACATTCAACAAGGCGTGTTGGAGAGCAAAGAAGAACGGCAGAAGTTTCGCCACGCACCCCGTTTCGCACCTGCGGGACAAAGTACCCAGGTGATTGTGGGAGCTACCTCCGAATCGGATAAAGATATTCTTTTTCTTTCGTCGGCACTTTATGGGCGCCCCACCATGAAACGTGTCTATTACTCGGGCTACGTTTCCGTGAATACGTATGATAAGCGCCTTCCGGCATTGAAACAGCCGCCTCTGGTACGTGAAAACCGGCTCTATCAGGCTGACTGGTTATTGCGTTTTTATCAATTCAAGGTAGATGAAATTGTGGATGATTCCTATCCGGATCTCGATCTCGAAATAGACCCGAAACTTTCGTGGGCTTTGCGCCATCCCGAACAGTTTCCTGTCGACATCAATAAGGCGGACTACGAAATGTTGCTCCGTGTGCCGGGAGTAGGGGTGAAGTCGGCGAAACTGATTGTTGCTTCCCGTCGTTTTTCGCGGCTGGGATTTTATGAACTGAAGAAGATAGGAGTGGTGATGAAGAAAGCGCAATATTTCATCACTTGCAAAGAACTGCCTCTTCAGATGCAGACGGTGAACGAACTTTCTCCGCAACGAGTGCGCAGCTTATTGTTGCCGAAACCAAAAAAGAAAGTGGATGAACGCCAGTTGTTGCTTGATTTTGGCGAATAAGAATAATTTACGATTAGACAATTTACTATTCAAAAGTGATACCAAGCGTAAATCGTCTAATAGTAAATTCAATTGTAAATTGTCTAATAGTAACTTAAATAGTAAATCGTAAATTGTCTAATAGTAAATATGTTTAGTGTTTATATTTACGATAAAACCTTTGATGGTCTGCTGACGGCTGTGTTCGACGCCTATTTCCGCAAGACTTTCCCCGATGCTTTGCTGTCGGAAGGAGATGCTTTGCCTTTATTTTGTGATGAGCTGCATACGGTAGTGACCGATGAAGAAAAGGCCGGGCGTGTGTGGCGGGGATTACAGAAGAAAGTTTCCTCTTCCGCTTTGGGGTGCCTCACGCAAAGTTGGCTGTCGGAACTTCCGGAAGTAGGGATGCTTATTTTTCGTTATATCCGTAAAGCGATCGACGCGCCCCGGTCCATTGAAACCAATTTTGGTGATCCGGACGTTTTGCAATTGGTGCAAATATGGAAGAAGGTGGATGGCGAACGTGTGCACCTGATGCAGTTTGTCCGTTTCCAGAAAGCTGCCGACGGTACATTCTTTGCCGCTTTCGAACCGCAGTATAATGCGCTCCCGCTGACGGTTCACCATTTCAAAGACCGTTTTGCCGATCAGAAGTGGATTATTTACGACATGAAACGCTGTTACGGATTTTATTATGACTTGCAGGAGGTGACGACTATCTCGTTTGATGATGACAGTCGTGAATCCCATTTGATTACGGGGATGCTGGACGAAAGTCTGATGGACAAGGATGAGAAGCTTTTCCAACAACTTTGGAAGACATATTTCAAGGCCATTTGTATCAAAGAACGCATGAATCCGAGGAAGCACAGGCAGGATATGCCTGTACGTTATTGGAAGTATCTGACGGAAAAGCAAAAGTAGATTTCCATTTTGGGAGAGGAGCGAAAGTCTGACTATTCAATTCGCTGCACCGTTACATCCGGAAATTCCTGTATCAGCGAAAGCAGATGCCCTTCATCATTATTTCGTTTCGACTTGATAACCATCGTAACCTGATAATATTCTGTTTCACCCGTGTGTTGCGTTTCCATCTCGTAAGAGACTATCAGGTAGTCTTTAGAGTTGAATCTGTCCGCTATCTGTTTCAGTATGTCTTTGTTGGGAGTTGAGAAAGAAACCATCGAGCTTTTCATTCCGATGCTTTTAAATAGATAGCTAAGTAGTTCCAGTCCGACGAGGGTTAACACCGTGGCGGCAATACCGATGGTGTACATTCCTGCACCTACCGCCAAGCCGATACCTGCTGTTGCCCAGATTCCTGCGGCGGTAGTCAATCCGCGTACAATCTGTTTTTGAAAGATGATGGTTCCTGCACCGATAAATCCGATACCGCTGACAACCTGTGCCGCCACCCGACTGGGATCGAGTGTGACACTACTTTCTTTTATAATTTCCTGAAATCCGTATTGGGAAACAATCATAATCAAAGCACTACCTAGCGACACGAGAAAATGAGTGCGGTATCCGGCTTCTTTGGCACGGTATTCACGATCCAGTCCAATGATGGTTCCCAGTATTCCGGCGACCAATAAACGGATTACAAAATCCATATTCAACATCATGTGTTCAATCTCCTTTCTGTTTTTTATTGTTTGTGGAAAAATGCTTAGGACCATAAATATACAATTATTTCCCCTTTTTGTATCAATCATTTAGTAATATTTGAACGTATCCAATTCATTTTATCGTATATTCGCAGATTCAAATAAATGTTTAATCCCGCGACCGAGCAAATAATGAAGAAAAGAATTTTTTATATAATCAGCTTTCTGGTGATCTTCTGTATGGAGGTGTTGATAGCTTTGTATGTGCGCGACCGTTTCATACGTCCCTATGTCGGAGATATGCTGGTTGTAGTGCTGGTATATAGCTTTGTACGTATCTTTCTGCCGACGGGGATTCCGCGGATGCCGTTTTATGTCTTTCTTTTTGCCTGTTTTGTAGAAGTCTTGCAATACTTCCAGCTGGTGGAAACATTGGGTGTCACGAACCGCGTAGCCCGAATTGTGCTGGGTTCTACGTTCGATTGGGGAGATATTGCCTGCTATGCTGTGGGATGCGTTTTCATTGTCTTATTCGAGCATTTCGTCCGGCGTAGATCGTAGAGGATTTATTTCTCTTCCGCTTTGGTTTCGGATGGGTTTAGGCTGTGGCCGCAATATTTGCAAAACTCTGCATTATCTTCGTGTCCGGAGCGATGGCAGTTGGGACATTCTTTGTCTCTCCTGCGTTTATACTCTTTCATCATGGAGGCAGATACGATACCTGTGGGTACGGCAATAATCGTGTAACCGATCAGCATGACACAGGCGGAAAGGAATTTTCCGAGGCCGGTGGCGGGAGTAATATCTCCATAACCTACGGTAGTCATGGTGACGATAGCCCAATAGATGCTGTTCGGGATATTGTTGAACTGGGAGTTGGGTTGCGTTCCTTCAATCATATACATTAGCGTTCCGATGGAAGTCACCAGAATGACGACAAACAGGAAGAACACTGCAATCTTCTTACTACTTTCACGCAAGGCAGTGAGCAGCCGTTCCCCCTCATTCAGAAAGTTGAAAAGCTTGAAGACGCGGAACACACGTATCAGGCGGAAGGCACGGATGATGAGTAGATAGCGGGCGCCCGGAAAGAGCAGACCGATGTAAAGAGGCAATGTGGCCAGTAAGTCTACGATACCGAAAAAGCTGAATATGTATTTCCGGGGACGGGGTGAACAGTAGATTCTCGTCAGGTATTCGAAAGTAAAGAAGCCGGTGAAAAGGAATTCCATAATGACGAACGGAGTCGTCAGATAGGTGGGAAGTCCTTTCAGGCTTTCGATGATGACGAGCAATACGCTGACCAGAATACAGGCGATAAGAATCACGTCGAACAATTTCCCGGCAGGGGTGTCCGATTCGAAGATGATGACGTATAACTTTCGTTTCAGTTTCTCGTCATGCAAAAAACGATGGATTCTTTCTTTCAGTTTCATATCAATAGTGTTTGGCCGGAATTAAAGAAAAAGCCTTTTTAGTCGATGACCCACTGTTTATTGTAGGCAACGGTCTTTTGCGGGTTGTAATACATTCCCTCTTGTGTAGGAATATAGAGAATGTATGTCTTTCCGGTCTTGTTTTTCAATGAAGTGTCGCGCAGCCAGGGGTTGGCATCACGAAGTTGGGCATAGGTGATTCCCTGTGATTTTGCGTAGTCGTTCAGATCGTCGATAGAAGTGTTGACGGTTACCTCTTTATAAGGAATAGGCGGATACAGATGTTCCCGTTTCAAGAGGAATCCGTAACGTTGCGGGTTATTGAATATCTCTTTGGCTGCCAGCAGGCGGAACATGTAGCGGGAAGTTTCCTCTACCAGCCATAAGTCCATGGCATGACTTGCCAACTGCTTTTCAAGTTGGGAGGAGATACGTCCCTGTCCGGCGTTATAGGCGGCGGAGACAGCCATCCAATCGCCATATTTGGCATACGCCTGTTTGAAGTATTTGCAGGCGGCAACGGTTGCTTTTTCAATATGATAGCGTTCGTCTACGTTATCGTTCACTTCCAGCCCGAATTCCCGTCCGGTGGCAGGCATAAATTGCCATAGACCTGCTGCTCCTGCCGGAGAGCGTGCGATGTTATTCAGATTGCTCTCGATGACCATCAGGTATTTGAAGTCGTCGGGGATACCGTTTGCTTTCAGTATCGGTTCGATGATGGGGAAGTAACGGTTGGCGCGCTTGATTAATAGCATGGTGGTGGAGTGCATATAGGTGAAGGCCATCATCTCGCGGTCCATCCGTTCGCGGCGGTCATAGCGCCGGAGGTCGATCGTTTCCCCGTCGAAGGTGACCTGTGCGGGAACAGTAGGCGGAGTGACACAATAAGGCACTTCCGATTTGGCGGAATGTTGTTCGTTCACTTGGCTGCTGCCTGTCAATATTGGGATGGAAGCACCGATGCAAAATACTAATATAAGTGTAAGAATATAGTTGATTTTCATTTGTCTTTTCATTTTATAACCTTTTTGGATGCTTCAATGTTTACGTCTATCTTGCAAAGATAACCTCATTTTGCTTTTTTCAAAGAACTTTTCTTGCATTTTATACGTTTTTCTAATAGAGTTAAAATAAACAACGAATCAAGATGAATATAGCAATGACCGGAGCTACCGGATATATAGGTAAACATCTTTCTAATTATCTTACAGAAAAGGGCGGACATCGGATCATTCCTCTAGGAAGGTCGATGTTTCGCGAAGGTATGTCCGGTTATTTGATTCAGACACTGACCCATTGTGATGTTGTCATCAACCTGGCAGGTGCACCTATCAATAAACGTTGGACACCGGAATATAAACAGGAGCTTTTCAACAGTCGTATTGTTGTAACCAATCGTATTATCCGCGCTTTGAACGCAGTCAAAACGAAACCGAAACTGATGATTTCGGCTTCTGCCGTAGGTTATTATCCTTCGGAAGCGGAGGTGGACGAATATACCCGTACCCGTGGAGAAGGTTTTCTGTCCGATCTTTGCTATGCGTGGGAAAAAGAGGCGAAACACTGTCCCGAACCTACAAGGCTCGTTATTACACGCTTCGGCGTAGTGCTTTCTCCGGACGGGGGAGCGATGCAGCAGATGCTTCGCCCTTTGCAAGCCACCAAGATAGCCACCGCCATCGGTCCCGGTACACAGGTTTTTCCGTGGATATCGATACGGGATCTTTGCCGTGCAATGGAGTTCTTTATCACTCACGAAGAGACACATGGGGTATATAACCTGGTTGCTCCGCAGCAGATCTCGCAATATGCTTTCACCCGTGCGATGGGAAAGGCTTATCGGGCATGGACAACGATGGTAGCTCCGCAACGAATTTTCCGTATCTTATATGGTGAAGCGGCATCTTTCCTGACTGCTGGCCAGAGAGTTCGCTCAACGCGTCTTACGGAGGCGGGATTTCATTTCTCCATTCCCAATGTCGGACGTCTTTTCAGAGGTACGGACCATAGTACGGTTACCTCTCTCGATTTGCACCGGTATATGGGACTTTGGTATGAAATAGCCCGCTACGAGAATCGTTTTGAATACGGACTTGTAGACGTCACGGCTACTTACACGCTCCGTCCCGACGGCATGATTCGTGTGGAGAACCGGGGATGCAAACGTAATTCTCCTTACGACATCTGCAAGACTGCCAACGGACACGCCAAAATACCCGATCCCACACAGCCGGGCAAACTGAAAGTGTCTTTCTTCCTTAGTTTCTATTCTGATTATTATGTCTTGGAACTGGATGAAGAGAATTACAATTATGCCCTGGTAGGCAGCGGTACTGATAAATATCTCTGGATACTAAGCCGTACACCCCAACTGCCGGAAGAAATCAAGAAGAAACTCGTCACCGCTGCCGAACGTCGTGGATACGATACGAGCCAGTTGAAGTGGATCGAGCAACTCTGATCGCAGGCATATACATATATCAGTTTATGCAATCCGCACCTAATAAATAATATAAGATTGTTTAGCGAAAGTATTTAACGGACGATAAACCAACTTTAAAACAACAGAAATTATGGATTACGAAATTATTCATCAGCCCGAACAAAAATTGTTCAAGACAGAAGTAGACGGTCGCACCGCCTTTGTACAATATCGCCTGATAGGTGATTCTCTTGATATTATCCACACAATTGTGCCACAACCCATTGAAGGGCGGGGGATTGCCGCTGCTTTGGTAAAAGCTGCTTACGCCTATGCATTAGCTAACGGGATGAAGCCGAAAGCAACGTGCTCTTATGCAGTGAAGTGGTTGGAAAGACACCCGGAAATAAATGGTTAAATACTCGCTTTTGATTCGTCGGAAAAGGAAATAATATTATCTTTGTAATTGGAAATCAATGAAGAAAAATAGTGTTATGATAAAAGAAGGTGAAAAGGTAAAAGTGGATCCTAGATTAACGGGACTCGATGAATGGATAGAGGGTACAGTAATTGATATTGAACATAATCCGTTCAAAGGCTTAGTTATAGCGATTCGTGATAAATTTAACCGTATTTTCTTTGGTGAGCAGAAATATTTTATTCCTGTAAATGAGGATAATGTATGTATGCAATAGCCTTTGATATGGTCATTACAGACCTACGTGCCAATTATGGAGAGCCTTATAACAATGCCTATTTTGAAATAAATAAAGTGTTGCGTCAGTATGAGTTTTATAATACGCAGGGTAGTGTATATCTAACAGAGAAAACTGATATGGCAAATCTTTTTCGTGCAATTGACGCTTTGAAACGTATTCCTTGGTTTCAGGCGTCAGTTCGTGATCTTCGTGCGTTTCGTGTAGAAGACTGGTCGAACTTTACGGATTTTATAAAAGAAAATAAGTAGATAAGCTTTCAGGTCTGAATATGTATTCATGCCTGAAAGCTCCTTTTATTTCTCAATTACTGTTTCCACCTCTTCAACTGTGGAAAGTACTCCTTCATCGTTTTCCGTGCTTCCTCCACTGTGTATTTCACTTCCGAGTCTTTATTGAACTCATCCAGATAATTCAGATTAAGCTCGATCATCTCGTCCATGGTACACTCTTTCGTGAAATGTCCGTCCGCATAGCAATAGTGGCAATAATCTTCGTTCTTGCTACCGTCCGCTTCTTTTCCAAAAGTTGAGTCGTCTATCGGCATACCGCAACTTTGACAAAATTTTTGTTCCATCTTTTTTTGTTAGATTATAAGTTTATGTTACAAGACAAATGTAAGTAGAAATATTGGAAAAGAAGTAATCCGGTCTTGCTATTTATTCATTTATTTCTTTCCTGGTTTGCTTTTGGTGTTAATTGGTTTTCACGGGCAGCCGTTTCCACATCCAACGGGGAATCATTTTCCAGAAAAAGACCAGTATCCGGTAGCGCCAGTCGATCACTACTATCCGTTGTTTCCGCTCCAGTGACCAGGCGATGTGACGTCCCACTTTCGCTGCATCCATCAATAGCGGATAATGTTTCCCGTCGTTGAGCAAGTCGGTGGCAACAAATCCGGGACGGATATCAGTAAAACGGATATTCAGTTTTTGTAAATATGAAAGTTGTTCGAGAGCATCTATGTAAGTGTTCTGGAAGCGTTTGGTGGCAGAGTAGGCAGGAGCCACTCCAAGTCCTTTCGTTCCCGCGATGGAGCTGATGACTGCCAGGTGGCCGCCTCCGCTTTTCCTGAAATAGATGAAAGCGGTATCCACCATGCGGATAAATCCCTCTACATTCGTGTATGCTGTGTTCAGCTCCACCTCCATGTTCAGATTCGTATTCTGGAAACCGATGCCCGAGCTAAGAAGAAACAAATCCATGCCGCCCACCTTGTCGATGAGCATATTCAATTTCTCGCCTGCATCTTCCTGGGTTACGTCCAACGTTTGAATTTGAATCTGATCCGGTGCTGCCCGTTGTAGGTTTTCGAGAGCAGATTGCCGTCTGCCGGCTACTCCGATTTGCCATCCATCCAGTAACAGACATTTTGCAACTTCTTGTCCGATGCCGGAGGTAGCGCCAATGATAATGGCTTTTTTCATTACTGATTTTTTTAGTAAGTTATAGGTTCAATAAATGTCGTATGGCCTGCCAGGGTGCATAAAGCAACATCCTCGGTCCGGAGAAACGCATCACCTGTCGCATTCGTTCGCGCATGACGGGTTTGTAACAATGTACGGTGCATTCCTTGCATGCACTCTTCTTCTCTCCAAACGGACAATGGTCGAGACGTGCGTGGGCATAGCGGAGCAACTCTTCACAGTCGGCACAAAGAATTGTATTTTTTTCTTTTTTCCGGCAATAGAGGCGGATCATCAACTCTACCGTTTTCTTTTCGTGCGCAATGCGTGATGCTTTCATCTCTTTCTTTTTTACACTTTGGAATGACAAAGATAGCGAAGATTATGCAGAAATGCAGGCGTATTCTGTTAAAATACACCTTCTTCTTTTTTCTATTTTGAAAAGCACCCTTTCATTTTGGTAGGGTATTTAGAGATTACTTATTCAAAATGAAAAAAATATTGCATTGATTACAAGCTAATTATCAGAATCCTTTTCATTTTGGCATACTCTTGGCTATGAGGGGAACATACAAAATGATTCATGAGTTATGGAAGAGTACATTTCAGATAACAGTCTGTATATTCGGAGTAAGAATAATAGCATGATTAACCGGAAGATGATAGGGCGCGTGTTGGGTATGTTGCTATTTATCGAATTGGGGATGTTCTTACTTTGTGCCGGAGTGTCGGCTGGTTACGGGGAAAGTGATTATAAATACTTTCTTTACACCTGTATCATCAATGCTGTGGTAGGCGGATTGTTACTGCTCTACGGACGGGGAGCGGAGAATAAGATGAGCCGGAGAGACGGATATTGTGTGGTCACTCTTTCATGGGTGTTTTTTACCTTTTTCGGCATGCTTCCTTTTTATTTTAGCGGAAGCATTGATACGATAACCAATGCCTTTTTCGAAACCATGTCCGGGTTTACCACTACAGGAGCTACTATTCTCGATGATATTGAATCCCTTTCCCACGGTATGCTTTTCTGGCGAAGCCTGACGCAGTGGATCGGTGGTTTGGGGATTGTGTTTTTCACGATTGCCATTCTTCCTATCTTTACCACGGGAGGAGTGCAACTCTTCTCTGCTGAATCTACGGGAGTGACGCACGACCGTACCCATCCGAAAATCAATGTCATGGCCAAGTGGTTGTGGACAATTTATCTGGTATTGACAGTTTCGGAAACTGTCTTATTGATGTTTGGGGGCATGAGCTTGTTTGATGCCATTTGCCAGTCGTTTGCCACTACTGCTACGGGCGGATATTCTACCAAGCAGAACAGTATATCTTACTGGAATTCTCCGTATATAGAATATGTGGTGGCTATCTTTATGATTGTTTCCAGTATCAACTTCTCTTTGTTTCTGATGTGTTTGAAAGGAAAAGTCGGTCGTTTATTCAAAGATGAAGAGCTGCACTGGTTTCTGGCGTCAGTGGGTATCTTGACTTTTCTTATCACGTTGGCGCTCATCTTTCAAAATCATTATGACTGGGAACTGGCTTTCCGGAAAGCATTGTTCCAGGTGTCTACGGTGCATACTTCCTGCGGTTTTGCTACGGATGATTATAATATGTGGCCTCCTTTCACGTGGTTACTGTTGTTTATTGCGATGCTTTCGGGAGGGTGTACGGGTTCTACCAGTGGAGGTATCAAGAATATGCGGTTGCTGATTGTGGCACGTGCCATTCGGAATGAGTTCAAACATCTGCTCCACCCGAATGCCGTGCTTCCCGTACGTATCAATAAGCAGACGGTGTCTTCTTCTATCGTAACTACCGTATTGATTTTCTTTGCTTTTTATCTGGTTCTGATCCTGATTGGGTGGACGGCTCTTTTGTTTTTGGGAGTTGGCTTTTCCGAGTCCGTCAGTACGGTTATTTCGAGTATAGGCAATGTCGGTCCGGGATTGGGAACTTGCGGGCCTGCATATTCGTGGAATTCTTTACCTGATCTGGCAAAGTGGATACTTTCTTTTCTGATGCTGGTGGGACGTCTGGAATTGTTTAGTGTACTCCTGTTGTTTTATCCGGGATTCTGGAAGAATAGATAAACTGTAAATCATGAACGGGCTTCTGAAACATCGTTGGAAGAGTTTGTGGTTGACGGAAACAATCTGTATCTTTGCAGCATGAAAAAGTTATTGTGTCCGCAATGCAAGATTGCAGCTATGTATGTGAAGAATGAACAGGGTGACAGGCTGCTGGTTTATGTGCTCGAAGATGGTGAAGTTGTTCCCAAATATCCGGAAGATTCGATGGAGGGGTTCGATTTGACAGAAGTCTTCTGCCTGGGATGCTCGTGGCATGGTTCACCTAAACGGTTGGTGAAACGATAGACCGGGAGACTCATGCTCTCATACTGGTTTTTTTGATTTATGTCAACTAAAAGAGGAACGCAAATCAAGAACTAATTCATTGAATTTTCCGTATCTTTGCATCCGATTTTAGAACATAGACGTATGGCAACTTCTAAAGAAATGACGGCAGGGCCGGCATTACCTCTCATTTTAAAGTTTACGCTGCCGCTTTTACTCGGCAATCTGTTGCAACAAACGTATTCGCTTGTTGATGCTGCAATTGTAGGAAAGTTTTTAGGAATTAACGCGTTAGCTTCTGTTGGAGCTAGCACATCGGTGGTGTTTCTTATTCTCGGGTTCTGCAATGGATGTTGCGGAGGTTTCGGAATACCCGTTGCGCAGAAGTTTGGGGCGCGGGATTACAGTACGATGCGCAGTTATGTGGCCGTTAGTCTGAAACTGGCTGCGGGAATGTCTGTGGTGATTGCTCTTCTCACCTGTATTTTATGTGAGGATATTCTTCGGATCATGCGTACGCCGGAGAATATTTTCGAAGGGGCGTATGCTTATTTGCTTGTCACGTTTATTGGTGTGCCGTGTACTTTCTTCTATAATCTTCTTTCGAGCATTATCCGTGCGTTGGGAGACAGTAAGACGCCTTTTTGGTTTCTGCTGTTTGCGGCTGTTCTGAATATCATTCTTGATTTGTTCTGTATTTTGGTACTTGGCTGGGGAGTGGCGGGAGCTGCTATTGCTACTGTCTTTTCGCAAGGATTGTCGGCTGTTCTTTGCTACATTTATATGTACCGGAAGTTTGAAATATTGCAAGGTACTCCGAAAGAACGCCGGTTCCAGTCGAAACTGGCTAAGACGCTGCTCTACATCGGTGTGCCTATGGGATTGCAGTTTTCTATCACGGCTATCGGCAGCATCATGCTTCAGAGTGCGAATAATGCATTGGGAACGGCGTGTGTGGCAGCCTTTACGTCTGCTATGCGCATCAAGATGTTCTTTATCTGTACGTTCGAGAGTTTGGGCATTGCGATGGCTACATATAGCGGACAGAATTACGGAGCGGGTAAACCGGAACGTATTTGGTTGGGAATCAAGGCTAGTGCTCTGATGATGATTATTTATGCGGCCTTCACGTTCCTTCTTCTGATGGTAGGGGCTAAATATTTCGCGTTGATCTTCGTAGACCCGTCGGAAACGGAAATTCTGCTGGATACGGAGTTGTTCCTGCATGTCTCCTGTATGTTCTTCCCAATGCTTGGTTTGTTGTGCATCTTGCGTTATACCATTCAGGGAGTGGGCTTTACCAATCTTGCCATGTTCTCCGGAGTGGCGGAGATGATTGCTCGTATTCTTGTCAGTCTCTATGCCGTACCGGTATTCGGTTTTATTGCTGTCTGCTACGGTGATCCGATGGCTTGGATAGCGGCAGACTTATTCCTCGTGCCGGCCTTTATCTACGTTTATCGCAGGTTGAAGAAGCAGGTATTTACGAATAGTCAGGTTACGCAAACGGTGGCATGATTGCCGGTTGGTGGCTTGCGTAACTCGACTTGCAGTTTGCATAACCCGGTTTGCAGTTTGCATAACCCGGTTTGTGGCTTGCGTAACCTGGTTTGCTTTGATTTTATTTCGGATATTTTAATCTTGTACAGGGTATAGCGGGTTTCCGCTTTCGTCTACCTCTGTCCATTCTTTCACACTGACATTGGCGAATGAGATGGAGTTTTCATTGATAACTGCCCGGAAAAGGTATGAATTTCCGGCTGACAGGAGGTTGTTGGGTGGAGTGAGCGGAGTGGTGTAGGTACGTGAAAAGCTTTCTCCGTTTACCATCAGCTCCAGTGTCAAGGTCATGGGAGAGGAGCTCTTTACGGGTAACATGATATATTGTACGGTGAAGTCGTTGATTCCCATATCGGCTGCTTTGTCATAGCTGACTTCCGAAGTGATGATACCTGTTGACAAGTCCATGATTGCGCCCGGTTTCGGCGGAGTGATGGTAGCGGAAAGTATCTTGTTTAAAGTGATATTTTCTCCTCCAGCGATCGCTACAACTACTTGCGTGGCTGCGTGTTGGTAGGTTATGGGGATATTTACCTGTGAACTGGCGATGTCTTGATGAACCGCGTGCCACCAAAGATAATCTACTCCGTTGGATAAAGGTTCGGATAGTCCGTTGGTGAAAGTGGGCGCCGGGCTGGTGGAATTGCATGATACGGCATAAAAGCTATAGATAGCATTGCTCAAATACATTTTATATCCTAGATTTCCTGTCAGTACACCGGGGGAGGAGGTGACATAGTTGCCTTGAGCAACGGGAGCGCCTGTGATATTGTTCGATGTGTTGGCTATATAGGCACACAGCCAGCTTTGAAGTCCTTTTCCCATAGGAGACATGGCTCGTGTGATGTTTCGTCCCTCTACGGAAGCACTGAAAGTAACCAGCGCATTCTCTTTGGCCGGATTGCCGTTGTTGTCATCATTGCCGGAGCCGGATGAACCTCCGTTGTTTTCTTCGTCAGGATAGTTGATGTAGATATTGTTTTTGGAGCAGGCTCCCAGTAGCAGCATTGCTAAAGCAGATACGGCTAAATACTTTGTAATGCGGAATTTGATGTCCATAGTCAGGTTCTTTTTGAAAATTAGTAATTACCCCTATATACATTTCAAAAAGAATTTGGTTCATGGCTTAATCATATTTTTATGGAAATCGGCCTCTTTCTGTATGCAGAGAATGTCTCCGTATATGGGATGGCGGAACTCTATATATTCGGCATGGAGGTATAGTCTGTCTGCTTTCTTTCCGTAGAGTTCGTCTCCAAGTATGGGGCATCCCAAGCCTTCCGGATGGGCGGCGTGTACTCGTAACTGATGTGTGCGTCCGGTCAATGGATAGAAGATAATCCGGGTGTATTTTCTTGACTCATTGATACTCCTTTCTGATTCATCAATCCTGTTTGATTCGTTGAAAGTGTTTTCAGATTCACTGGTAATTCTTTCAGACTCACTGATGATCTGATATTCTGTAATCGCTTCTTTCCCATGTTCGCTACTAACCATTTGCCGAGGGCGGTCGAGAGGATTCAGACAAAGAGGGAGTTCGATTCTTCCTGTATTTCCTGTTCTTTCTGCTTTTGCTGTTTTTTTCGTTGATACAGTTTCCTTTGCTATTAATATAGCTTTCTCTGCTATTGGCTTTGTCTCCTTCTCTGTTTTTATTATCGCCCCATCCAGCACAGCCACATAGCGTTTCTTAATACTTCTGTTTGCAAATTGTGCCTGTAAATCCTGATGTACTTCTTTTGTTTTGGCAACGAGCAATAATCCTGAAGTAGCCATATCGAGCCGGTGTACAATCATCGGACCGGTAGCTTCGGGATATTTTTTCTTCAAACGATGATAGACTGAATCTCTGTCCTCTGCTTTTCCCGGAACGGACAACATCCCTGCCGGTTTATTGACTACCAGCAACCATTCATCTTCAAACACGATTTCTAGTTCTTCCTCTTCATGAACAGGATTCAGCAGTGGATTTTCGTCTACTTCCAGTCCTTGCAACATGTGCTGCAAAATAGGTTCACATTTTCCCTTGCAGGAAGGATAATAATATCCGTGATGCCGGATTTCGTTTTTAGGAGAGTCTCCCCACCAGAATTCAGCCATAGCCAATGGCTTTAATTGATGAAGATACGCATATTGCAACAATTTAGGTAAAGCACATTCACCCGCACCGGCAGGAGGAACTTTCTGAACTGTCTGCTCGAAGATAGTGTATAGGTCTTTCACTTCTCCTCTGGCATTCAGCATCCGGAACTGCTCGAACAACTTTCTTTGCAAGGCTGCCGAACGTTCCTTCCGTTCGGTTTTCAGTTGTTCTATTTCAGTCTCGAAGTGTCTCGTTTCCGTTTCGAGTTCTTCCAATCGTTTCTTCCATTCTTTTTCCAGTCGTTTGTATTCCGCTTTCTGGTATTGGCTTTCCCGGATCAGGGAGGCTTGTTCCTCTTCGGAAAGGGCAGAGGATGATTGGCGGCGAATCTCTCTCGCCTCCTTTGCTGCTTTGAGTGCTGCTTTAGCCTGATTCAAAATTGCTTTAGCCTGTTCCGTTTCCGTCTTCCACTTTTCTTTTAAATCGAGATAAGAACGATTGTTTTCTAATTCACGAATACGGATATTGATGGAAGATATTTGTTCTTCTTCAATTTTGAAGAATCCTTCCGGTTGCAATAAGTCGTAGACAGGAGGGACAAAATAAGGATGCAGATTCTTCCCTGCCAGATTGCCGGAGAAAGCAGCGAGATAGCCAATTTCATTGACTGCTTCTTTTTTTGCAGTCTCTTGTTTATTCTCTTTTTGTACAATCAGTACCCCGAACATTTTTCCGAAAGCTAATTCTTCTTGCCATTCTTCTCGGCTCGCGATATATTCTTTCACTTCTTCCGCTGCCAACACGCACAATGGATGAGGCGTATAGTGGAAAGGATAAGTGAATTTATCCGGTAACGCAAGGTGAGAAATGGGTTGCTTGAAAAAATGTATCATCGGTTTATATATATGAATGAATGTGATTACCTTTGCAAAAGTAAAGTAAATCCGTGAATTATCGAATGAAGTAACATGAATAGAATGGGAGAGAAACCTAAATTTGCCTTTCTTGGCAACAGTCACATGGCATTTTGGGCATTGGATGTCTACTTTCCTTCATGGGAATGTCTGAACTATGGTGCTCCCGGTGAAGGACTGGCTTATGTGGAGTCTTTTACCGTAGACACTTCCGATTGTCAAGTCGTCATTCAATTCGGAACCAATGATATTTATCAGTTGAATGATGAAAATATGGACGATTATGTGGAACGTTATGTAAAAGCGGTTCTTGCCATCCCTTCACTGAAAACATATCTTTTCTGTATTTTTCCACGTAATGATTACGACGATTACAGTACGGCTGTGAATCAATTCATTCGTGTCCTTAACCGGAAGATATACGAGAAATTGCAGGGGGCGGACATTGTCTATCTCGATGTATTCGACCGTTTGTTGCAGGATGGCAGGCTGAATCCGGAGTTGACTCTCGACGATTTACATTTGAATGGCAGGGGTTACAGTATTTTGTCAGAAGCACTGAAACGGGCTTCCGGTTTGTAAAACATACCTAAATACTTCATTCCTTGCTTTTATTTATAAATTTGGTGGCATATCAGTTTATTTTTCCTATTTTTGTCCCCAATTTAATAGTAAATAACCCCCATAAAAACGATAAGACTTATGGAAAAAGTAATTATCAATTCGTACGAAGAATTCGAAAAACTAGTAGGCCAACAGATAGGTGTTTCCGATTATGTGGAACTCTCGCAGGAACGTATCAATCTTTTTGCTGATGCAACGCTGGATCATCAATGGATTCATGTAGATACGGAACGTGCTAAAGTAGACAGCCCTTATCATAGCACGATTGCTCACGGCTACCTGACATTATCCATGCTTCCTTATTTGTGGAATCAGATTATCCAGGTGAATAACCTGAAAATGATGATTAACTACGGCATGGACAAAATGAAATTCGGTCAGGCTGTATTGTCAGGACAGAGCATCCGTCTGGTGACTACTTTGCACTCGCTGACTAATCTGCGTGGTGTGGCAAAAGCGGAAATCAAGTTTGCTATCGAAATAAAAGACCAACCGAAAAAAGCACTTGAAGGAATTGCTGTGTTCCTTTATTATTTCAATTAATAATAAGCTGAAAAGACACAGATTCTATCTACTTGTGATAGTGACGGTATCTGATAAGGATAGTGACGGTATATGACAACGATACCGTCACTATCACAAGCGGATACCGTCACTATTTTTTTCTGTCCGCAAAAACATATTCTCAAAACAATAACGTTCCATTTCTGTTTTAGATAAGTATCAGATATTAATGAAGTATCAAAAAACAGGAATTATGTCATTAAGTAATCTTCTCATCATATTTTCGTCATCGTTTATGGCGCTGTTTCCGGTGATAAATCCTTTGGGGAATGGTTTTGTCGTCAATGGATTCTTTACAGACCTTGATCCTCAACAGCGGAAAGCGGCTATTCAGAAACTGACGTTCAATTTTATAATGATTGGTGTCGGGACGTTGGTGATAGGGCATCTGTTTCTATTGATTTTCGGTTTGGCTATTCCCGTTATTCAGTTGGGAGGCGGAATACTGATCTGTAAGACGGCAATGGAGTTGTTGGGCGATTCGGGTTCTACTGATAAAGGAGAAGAGGCCAGCCAGAATGTGGATGGTTTCAGATGGAAGAATATCGAACAGAAGATTTTTTATCCCATCACGTTTCCTATCAGTATCGGACCGGGCAGTATATCGGTTATCTTTACTTTGATGGCGTCTGCCAGTGTTAAAGGTAAATTGTTGCAAACTGGGATTAATTATTTAGTCATTGCGCTTGTTATTATTTGTATGGCGGCCATCTTTTATGTATTCCTTTCACAAGGGCAGAGGTTTATTCAGAGGTTGGGACCGGTGGGAAATCAAATTATTAATAAGCTTGTTGCTTTTTTCACTTTCTGCATCGGTATTCAGATTTCGGTGACGGGTATATCCCAGATATTCCATCTGAATATACTTTGATTGATAGGCATATTCTTATTTGACAGCTAAATACGTATTTGTACTTATTGAAATGAAAGTGATAAAAACAATCAATTTTTCTTTGCTTTCATAGCCTTTAGGGTGTTTCTTCGTACAGAGCGGATGGCAGGAACCAGTAAGTCCGGTTCCATGATTTCCAGCATGGTACGTAATTCCTGTTGCAGTTCCGGGATGGAGCGCGTCAGTTGATAAGCCAGTTTCATGCAGAGAGATTGCACACCGGCTGGTTCTTCACGTGATATCATGTGTTCCATGCAGAAATCAAGGAAATCCACTCGTGGCGGGTCGGCGGCAGATTGCTGGCATATCAGGTTCAGGATCATTCTCCGCTTTCCCGAATGTGGACAGGTCATGGCGGCATCAATCAACTCGTCCTGTCGCCGGCCCAACCATTCTACATCTGCTTTGGAGAAATGAGTACATACCCACAGTGCCTGATAGGAAACAATGTGGTCTTCGTCGAATATCAGTTGGTAGACTTCTTCTCTAAGATGCTCGTCGTCCTGTATGAAATGGAGTACTTCTCTGATATCTTCAATGTGTACACGTTCGGATAATCTGGCACGTAGGTTCATGTTTCTTTTCTTTTATCATTAAATTAGCTCAACAATTGCTTGGGGGCACTTACTCAACTGATGTTTGTTTGAGATTAATTTCTGTTACCGGGATTAGCTTCCGGCAGTTGTAAATGAAGAATGGGGAAAGGTTTACCCATGCTGTCCGTTTCATCTCTGCCAATGATCTGGAATCCCAGATGGAGATAGAATTGGAGTGCCTTTTCATTCTGTTCGTTGACATCTACTTTATCCATCTGTTTTTTGTCTCTTGCGTATTCTATTAGTCGTTTGCCGTATCCTTTTCCCTGCTCGTCAGGGTGTACAAACAACATTTCGATCAGTTCGTCGCTTAGTCCCATGAAAGCGGCAATCTTTCCGTTGGCATTGCGGATAACAAAAAGTTCAACGACTGGTAGATAATGTTCCCGCATCAGTGGTTTGTAAAACTGGATATCTTCTTCCGTCAGAAAATCATGCGTGTGACGGACGGACGTTTCCCATACATGGAGGATTTCTTCATAATCTTCCGGAGTAGGTTGGGAGATGCCGGGGAGATAATAACACTGGTGGTCGTAGATATTTCCGTTGTAAGTCAGTTCTGCCTGATGGAGGGTTCCTTCATAGATGAAACCGTTCTTTTTCAGGACTTTCTGTGAACGTTTATTATGTGGATAACAAGTGGCAGTGATGAGACTTAGTTTCAACTTTTCAAAACCGTATTTAAGAACGCCTTGCACTGATTCAGTCATATATCCTTTGCCCCAATAAGTCTCGTCGAGCCAATAACCCAACATTCTCACTTGTGGGTTTTCCCGTTTGGGATCGGGGATGATTCCTACGGAACCGATCAGTTGTTGCGTTTCTTTTAGTATCATTGCCCATATACCTTCCTGATTGATAAATGTGGAATGGAGTATACGGCGGGACTCTTCCAATGTCCGGTGGGGCGGCCATCCGGCATTGTTCCCCAAATTTGGGTTTTGGCAACAGGCGAAAAATGCTTCTGCATCTTTTTCTTCAAAAGGGCGGAGAAGCAAGCGTTCTGTATTGAGCGTTACAGAATGAATACTTTCTGTTTCGGTGTTTGGTCTAGCTTCAGCTTCCGCTCCAACTTCAGTTTCAGTTCCGATTGCTGTTTCTGTTTTTCCTTCCCCTTTTCCTCCTCCTGTTATTTCCTGATATACACATTCAATCCGATTTCCATCAGGATCGAGCACAACACTTTCAAAGTATCCGTCTCCCGAAGTACGCGGTTCACCGGCGATGGTATATCCTTCCGAACGCATCTGTTCGGTGAAACGTAATACTTCTTCCTGGCTGGGAAAGGTGAAAGCAAAGTGTGTCAGTCCGACCCTGTTTTCTTCAATGGGTGTGTTTTGTACGTCTGTACGACTCATGAGTTCCAAGTCAGTTCCCTCTCCGAAAGAAACAAAGTATGACTCAAATCCTTTCTTGGGATTAATGTATTTCTCATTGCTTTTTCCTCCGAAGAAGCGGACATAAAATTCTTTTAATTCTTCCAGCCGGAAGGTCCAAATGGCAATATGATGCAGTTTCATATAAATGTTTTTTTATTCCTATTACTTTTTACTTTGTTTCAATCCTGATTCGCACCGAACGTGTTTTGTGTCGCTCTTAATGTTGTATTACGTATTCGTAAACGATGCGGGAAATATCGGCGATAATCTTACTGTTCGCCTGACTGTTTTCTTCAGAATCCTTCACGAAGACAGCTATGCTATAAATACGTCCATCGGGTAAAAGAACGAAACCGATGTCGTTACAACCAATCTGCTGTCCTTTTGCATTACGGTCTCCCGTTCCGGTTTTGTGACCTACGGTTACTTTTTTATCAAGCAACGGAGCAACCAAACGGTCTTGCCCGGTTTGACATTCCACCATTGTCTGATATATAAAGTCTTTGTACACTTTTGCAAACAAAGGTTTCTTGTGGAATATCTCCAATAATTCAGCAGCAGCTAACGGAGTGGTCCAGTTTTGATAACACAGATTCAAGTCTTCGTGCATCGCCGTTTCTGTTCCAATGATGGCGCATTCCCGAACTCCTAATGAATGGATATACCTATTCACAGCTCCCGGACCACCTTGATAGTTGAAAAGAATATCGCAAACATTGTTATCGCTCTGCTGAAGTGTGTATTTTAACAGGTCGGCAATACTCATTTCAATTCCTCCTTGTGGATATTTATCTCGCAGCGGACTGTAAGTATCCGGCTTTAAATCTGATTTTTTGATTGGCAACCGGGTGTCCAGTGATTGTTTTTTCTTTCCCATATAATCGGCTAATGCCAACGCCTGATGAAACTTGAATACGCTCATCAACGGGTAGTGAGTGTCATTATTGACAGTTACCGTATCTTTTCCGTTAATGATAACGGCAATCCCTATTTCAGCTTTCTTATCTTTGATTGCCTGTTTCAACTGTGTTTCAAGTTTGCTTTGTTGGGCAAGCAGGAGGGTGGGTACTAAACAAAGAAGCACTATGAATGAACGCATAATCAATTTCCTCTTTTAACGGGTTACTAATTCTCTATTGAAGTCACAAAGGTATAAATAGTAATTGCCTTTGCAAATTCTCATCCCAAAATAGTGATGTCGGATAAGAAATTCCTACTTTTGTGAATTAATCAATAAGTGAATAGATATTATGTTAAAATGTCAGTCGGAATTGTTTCAGCCGTCATTGAAATTGGTGGATGGCTTGAAGATGAATACAAAAGAGGAATTAAAGAAAATGGCGAAAATTTTGCTTTTACCTGTTCCTACCAAGTTGCACAAGGATGAGTATGTAACTTATTTTGCAGAAGCTGTTTTGACCTGTCCTGAAATGTGGCTTTCCCGGTTGACGCATTATGAACTGGCATTACTTGATAAGTTAGTGAAAGCGGGATCTGGTAGTTACGTAGAATGTACAAATTCTTTTTTGGTGACTACTTTGGAAACTCTTTCTTTCATAGCAACGGACTGTAGTCACATGGATGAGAGTAAAGTCCGTTATATGATCTGCGATGAATTGCGTGAGGCAGTAGCTCCTTATCTGAATAAACTGTTGACTTCCCAAAAGCAATCTGTTCGTTTTATGATAGAACAGTATGCCTGTGGAATCGTAAATTTATATGGTTTTCTCTCTTATTCGGACTTATTGTATATACTGGTAGGCTATTTGCAGCATTCAGTGACAAAAGAAGAAATAGCTGACAGTTTGGCTAATTCGGCATTGATACAGCGACTAACCTTTGAAGTGGAAGATGGTTATAATACAAACCTTTACATAGAGTCTCCTTTTTTGGATGATTTTGAATCTTTGGAGGAGCAATTGTATCTGCGCCGTGATATACCGGACAGGAAGAAGTTTTCTAAAGAGGAAGCCTTTTCAGCGGGCATGATGCCATTGAGTATCATTCCTAATCCGTGTTGGGATGAATTGAAGGAATATATGATGAAGAAACTGCGATATACGGAAGAAAAGGCGGATAGTAGTTTGGCATATTTGTGGTTTACTGCTCAAACGGAAGAAAATTCAATGTCTATTATTACTTCAATGATTAGCCACAAACTTTCTTCCATGCAGGAGCTGCAAGAGGCCATTGAACTATTTATGGATTATGTGAATCATTGTCCCCGTTGGTTCTTGAAAGGTTATTCTTCAGAGGAGGCATTCGTTTTATTTCAAAAAGACAAATTTAGAAAGAATCCTCCCCGCATTGTTGCAGGCCCAAATATGAAGGCTGCCGGTATGGACATTACTCCGGAAATGCAGGAAAGGATAGACAATCTGTTTCGTGGCATGCCTTCCGAACACACGGTCGGAAGGAACGATCCTTGTCCCTGTGGAAGCGGGAAGAAGTATAAAAAGTGTTGTGGCAGAAATAATTAAGAAAAGGACGATTGCGGAAGAATATCCTGCAACGAGACGTATTATGGATTTGGAAGAACAGTGAATTAGATGAGTACTTTTCGTTCCATAGAAGAACTGGTCAAGAGTCTCGACCGGGAGAAAGAACTCTTGAAAGAAATGTTTGCTAAACGGAAATCTCTTTCGTTCCGTTATGATTATGCGCTTGAAATGACGGAGTACAAAGAAGAGCGTATCCGCTATCTGATAGACTATGGAGTCATCCGGGACACTGGCGACTTCCTTGAAATGGAGGATATTTATCTGAAATTCTTTGAAGATGTACTCGAAGTAAATGAAGAAATCAATGTATCTTTCGTGCAGGATTACCTGACACGACTGAATGAAAACATTGACTATTACTTGAAAGAGAATAACGAACAACGTAAATACAACTACCAGCGTGAAGTGAAACGCTGCCTGAAAAACATCGCTCTGACTACAGTCCGCAATGTGATGGACTTGAAAAGGAACATGGATAATACTTATAAGAACGAACCGAATTATAAGATAAAGAAAACCAAACTTGTCCGGCTTGATGAGAAACGGAATAATATTGCTCTGCTGATCCGTAAAAGTGAGGAATTGATAGACTACGGACAGCCTGTTTTCTTCCGGGTGGCGATGGACGTACAGATGCGGAATGTAGTAAGTGACGTGAAACTTCAGCTAAATGATTCGTACCATAACCTAATTGAAATCCAGAAACAAATCATCCATTATCTGAATCTGATAGATTATCAGAACCGTATCTTTGAGAAAGTAAAGAAGTTGAAGTACTTGAAAGACCAGTTCTTGTTGGAAGAACATACAAGTATCCGTTCTGTTGCCGCACAAAAAAATCCTGTCTGGATGGAGCCGCAGGTCGGTTATCGCATCAAGCTTTCCATTGATAATCTACGGACTTCCGATGAGGCTTTTCAGATTTTGAAGAAACTTGTCGCGCGGCAGAAAAATTCTCCGAAAGGAATGAAACAACTGGCAGATGCCATTCCGGAAGGATATCTGGATGGGCAGTCGCAAATGATAGATACCGTAAACTTGCAGGAGGTGCATAATTCATTTATGGCGTCCAGCACCCATCTGTTCTCTTTTGTGATGAACTATCGCTACCGGAAAGAGGTGACACGTGGAGAGAAATTAATCTTTTTCTGCCAATTGGCGTCACAGTATGCCGACGAACTTCGCTTTACGGATACTTATGAAATCTCCGATGAGGTGGAATACCCTTTAATATATGCCAAATGATGTATGCTGAATGCTAAAAACAGATGACTATGAAATATACTGAAGAGATATTTAATATACTTAGCAAAGGGGGATTCATTTCTTCCAATAGTGTCTCTACCCAAGTGAAACGCTTGTATGATGCCATTGAGGAAGATTTGCCCGATTATTATGATTACTACAAAGGCATCGGTTTTTATCTGGAAGGTGGTGATGGTTATTACTACTTTACCCGCAAGGAATCGAAAGTCGATTTGGAACGTAAACTGGAAGCAATTCAGAAGTGGATTGATTACTTGAGTTTCCTGAAAACCTATCATTCGGCATTCGGCCCGGGCTTTCTGTTTCGTGCTGCTGATATTGAGATTCAGATAGGATGCGATATCGAACTGAAAGAAAAGGCAACTAAACTGTTTTCGGATAAGAAGAAATATGATGAAGTAGTCGGCAAACTGTTGAAAGAACTGGAGAGTATAGGACTGATAGAGAAAGAAAACGAACTTGACGGGACGTATAAAGTATTGTCGGCTTTCCATTATATGGAGGACTTGGTTGATTGTATCACAATTTCAGAGGAGGTGCAAGATGAGATACCTGAATAAGATTATTTTTCTGAACAGTGCCCATATTCCGTATGCGGAAGTGAAGTTGGATGGGAACGTACATTTTATAGGTACGCAAGGTGTCGGTAAGAGTACGCTGCTCCGTGCCATCCTATTCTTTTATAATGCTGACAAACTAAGACTAGGCATTCCGAAGGAGAAGAAAAGCTTCGATGCTTTTTACTTTCCATACGCCAATTCTTACATTATCTATGAAGTGATGCGGGAGAATGGGGCGTATTGTGTGGTAGCTGCCAAATCCCAGGGACGGGTGTTTTTCCGTTTTATTGATGCGCCATTCCAACAGGACTGGTTCATTGACGAACACAATGTGGTACATTCCGAGTGGGGACGCATCCGCGAACATATCGGTTCGAAGATTCAGATTACTGCACAAGTGACTAGCTATGAAATGTATCGGGACATTATTTTCGGTAATAACCGCAAGCATGAAATGATACCTTACCGCAAGTTTGCCATTGTGGAAAGTGCAAAATATCAGAATATTCCCCGTACGATACAGAACGTCTTTTTAAATTCCAAACTGGATGCTGACTTTATAAAAGATACCATTATCCGTTCGATGAGTGATGAGGATATTTCTGTTGATTTGGACTTCTATCGTAGCCAGATAAAGGAATTCGAGCAGGAATACAGGGACGTGATGCTTTGGTTTAAGAACAAGAATGGAGAAGTGCCTGTCCGGAAGATGGCGGAGAAAGTAATGAACGCCTATCGTGACTTGATTTATACCCAAAAGCAGATTGGTGAAGGGCGTGCGGAGCTTAACTTTGCGGAGAAACAGGCTTTGCATGAGATTCCGTTAGTGAAGGAAGAACAGGCTAAAGCGGAGACGGAACGTGAACGGTTGCTGCGGCTTATGGGTGAACTGCAACAAAAGTACACCAATGAGCGTGATGGCTTGATTAGGGATATAGGTATAATAAGCGATTTGCTCAAAAAGATACGTGAGAAACGTCTGCATTACGAGCAGATGCAGATTGAAGAAATCATCAAACGGGTATCTTGCGAAGAATTACTGATTCAGGAACTTGAACAAGTCCGGAATATGAAATCGGAACTGACAAGGGCTTATGAGGATGTATTGAGTAAGTACCGATTGCTGTTTGAGAAACTGGAAGCTGATTTCCGTACTTTTGAGAATAGCCAGCAAGCACGGATAAATGCTCGGAATGCGGAGATTGCCGGCAAGCAGGAGGAATTGATGCAACAGCTTCGTGTGGAAGAAGAAAAAATAAGGGCAACGCAAGAAGAGAAAGTGCAGACTGTGGATAATCGTATCCGGCAGTTGCGCGATGAACAGGCAAAGTGTAACCTGAAACTTCAAAAGGTGAAATACGAACATCCCCATCAAAAGGAAATGTCCGATTGTGAAGACGGGATTAACGAACTGCGCAAAAAGGACAAGGAGTTGGAGCTTAATATTCGTCAGCAACAAGGAGAAATAAAGCAGTTGAGACAGGAGTGTGAATGGAAAGTGAAAGAATTGAAATGGAAATTTCAGGCAAAGATGGAGATCGTTCGCAAAGAGCGGAGTGCGATTGAAGAACAGTTACAAACATTGGACGCCTTGATTGAGAAACGAAAAGGTTCTTTGTGTGAATGGTTGGAGAAGAACAAACCGGATTGGCAGGAGACGATAGGCAAGGTGGCGGATGAGGAACTGGTGTTGTACAACAATGAACTGCAACCTCAATTAGTGAATAAGGAAGCGACTTTGTTCGGCGTTTCACTCAATCTGGCAGCAATCGAGCGTTCTGTCCGCACTCCCGAGGAAATGAAGCAGGAGCGCGGCAGGCAACAAGCAGCCCGGCAACTCTGTACCGACCGTCTCACCCGACTGGCAGAAGAAGAGGGGGAAGCTGTTTCTTCTTTGGAGAAGAAGTATTCGAAGCAAATACATAGTATTTTGGAAGAACAACATCTGATGGAAGCTGAGCGAATGCAGATTCCAGCAAAATTGAAGAATTTGCAGGCCGATTACGCCTCATGGAAGACGAAGGAAGAGGAATGGAAAAGAGGATGTACAGAAGAATTGCAGGCGCAACTGAATGAAATCGGCCATCGTCTTTATGTGGCGGAAGGAGAGAAGGAGAAGCATTTGGCGGAACGGGAAAAACTGTTGAAAGCCTGCCGGAAAGTGTATAATGACGGCAGGACTGAATTCCGGAAGGAACTGGAGGAGTGTGTTGCCGGCATTCAGCAAGAGATAGAGCGGATGAAACAGCAAATTGTAGAGCGGAAAAAGGAATTGAAGCAGGCGCAGGAGAATGAATTGAATGGGAAGGGTGCTGATACGGTCACTATCCGCAAGTATGATGACAGGCTTGCCGAAATAAATAAAGAATTGGATTATATAGGTAGATCCCGCCCGCAAGTTCTTTATTATGAAAGAGACAAGGAGGAACTGTTTGATAAAGAACCTGCTACGCGAAGTCGGAAGAAAGAACAAGATGCGAAGCTAGTTGCATTGGACGAACGTTTCGCTCTGAAAAAGGAGAAGTTGCAGATTCAGAAAAAAGGGGCGGACGAGCATCTTGAGCGGATTAGCAAAGAATTGCACTTATTGGAGGACGGGTTGAATAAAGTGGATATGTTCCGGAAAGATGAAACTTTTTGTCCGCCTTCTGTGACAGAAATAGGAGAGAAGCCTACCCGGAAAAATTGCGATGTTATTGTGGAAGAGTTGAAGTCGCTCATCGTATCCACTATCAGAAAAACAGAAGAATTCAAGAAAGCGGTGACGCAGTTCAATGGAAACTTCTCGTCAAAAAACACGTTTCATTTCCGTACGGAACTGGTTGGAGAACAGGATTACTACGATTTCGCTTCCAATCTGTGCGAGTTTGTGGATAATGATAAGATTTCCGACTATCAGAAACATATCAGTGAACGGTATACAGATATAATCCGCCGGATTTCGCAGGAAGTGGGAGGACTGACCCGTAATGAAAGCGAGATACACAGAACAATAAAGGATATCAACGACGATTTTGTCAAGCGGAATTTTGCCGGAGTAATAAAGGAAATAGCTCTTCGCCCGCTTCAGAGCAGCGATAAACTGATGCAGCTATTGCTGGAGATTAAACGGTTTAGTGATGAGAACCAATATAATATGGGAAAGGTTGACTTGTTCTCGCAGGATTCCCGTGAAGATGCCAATGCGGTGGCTGTCCGGCATTTGTTGTCGTTTATGAAATTCCTGCTTGACGAGCCGGGACGCAGACGGTTGGCGCTTGCCGATACATTCAAACTGGAGTTCCGCGTGAAAGAGAATGATAACGATACGGGATGGGTGGAGAAGATTGCCAATGTAGGTTCTGACGGCACGGACATTTTGGTAAAAGCAATGGTCAATATCATGCTGATTAATGTGTTCAAAGAAAAGGCGTCACGTAAGTTTGGTGACTTTAAAATCCATTGTATGATGGATGAAATAGGCAAGTTACACCCCAACAATGTGAAAGGTATTTTGGACTTTGCCAATTGCCGGAATATTTTGTTGGTAAACAGTTCTCCCACTACTTACAATGTGGAAGACTATCGTTATACCTATTTATTGAGTAAAGACGGGCGGTCAAATACCCAGGTTGTCCCATTGTTAACCTATAATAAGATAGAAAAATGAGTGGCAGTTTATTTACATTGGCGATGGCGAGGCTGGTTCTGAAAATGCTGGGCGGCGAGCTCATACCTTACACAAAGTTTGATGGACTGATAGCAAATAGATTAATGGATGAGGGAATCATCACTATTGTTCCCCGAGGGAGTAAGCGTAGTTTTCGTATGATTGACCCGGAAGGATGCCGTATCTACATCTCCCAGAATTATACTTCCGGCATGGAGCTGGAAGATTGGATTGAGATGAAGAACTGTCCGGATGAAGTGTTACGTTCGGAGCAAGTGGCGAAGGCGGGGGACTCTAAACTGAGATATACCCGTACGTTCAAAGGTTTTCTCCTTAATTGTTATATGCCTATAGAAGCTACGTTTCATGGCGAACCATGTGTGCTTTCTCCCTTGCAAGGCACTTCTATTTTCATGCAGGATTACGAAGATTTCCGTATTCCTGAAGATGTCGTAGTAGTGGGTATAGAGAATGGAGAGAATTTTCAGCATATTCGTGCTCAAAAGTATTTGTTTGAAGGAATGAAAGTTCTTTTCGTGTCCCGTTATCCGCAATCAAGGGATTTGTGTAACTGGCTGAAGATGATTCCCAATCGTTATATTCATTTCGGAGATATAGATTTGGCTGGCATTTCCATCTTTTTAAATGAATTCTATGTCAAATTGGGCAACCGTGCGGAATTTTTCATTCCTGCGGATGTGAAGAAACGCCTCAAGGACGGAAACCGGCAGCTTTATGATAATCAGTATTTGCGTTATAGGGCTATGTTAGTTTCTGACGAACGTTTAAGACCATTGGTAGCAATGATTCATAAATATGGGAAAGCGTATGAACAAGAAGGATATATAAAGTATTAGATTAGTCATATGATTACACTGGATAATTTTGAGAACTTTGTCCCCTATAAGATATTGATGCGCGGGGAAGAATATTATGATACAGATGCCGTTTCCGAGCTGAAAGAAACCTCACCCGGTGAATGGACTGCAACCGTAGAGGGAACGGATGATTATAATGTAGAAATATCTATGAACGGAAAGGAAGTAGAATCCTGGTACTGTGATTGTCCGTATGATGGAGAAATCTGCAAGCATGTCGTGGCAGCACTTTTGGCAATCTGTGATAATAATAAACGGGTGAGACGTAGTGCATTTTCAAAAATGAGAATAGTTACAAAGGAAGAAGAGGTTGTACAACCCGATGTGGACATCAAACAATTGCTGTCATTCATTAATCCGCAGGAACTTTCTAAATTTATCAGTGAGTATGCCTCAATGAATTCGGAATTTAAAATGGCGCTTTTGAATTATTTTAATAGTTAAGGAATGGTCTCCGGTACCAAAGACTTGTGTATATCAACTTAATTATAAGTTTTTCTGTATCTCTGTTGTTTGGAGATAGCAAAGTTCGTACCTTTGTAAGGTTATCAAATAAGCTTGATTATGAAAAAGTCTATAAAACGTTTACCCAAATGTACACAGGAAGAATTGACAGTCTTGCTGGATTTAGTGTGTAAAAGCATCGGGAATTGTCAGATGGTTATCCTGTTCGGAAGTTATGCAAGGGGAAACTATGTTTTATGGGACACTAATATAGAATTTGGTGTTCATACTTCCTATCAAAGCGATTATGATATTCTTCTTGTTGTGACCGGGCAGACTAAATATGTGGAAAGAAAATTGAACCGTATTACGAATAAATATCATGACTTGTTTGCAGACCGTCGTCATGCTTTTCCACAATTTGTTGTAGAACATATTAATACAGTAAACCGTAATTTGGAAATCAGCCAATATTTCTTTACAGATATAGTAAAGGAAGGAATTATGCTTTACAATAGTGGTAAATGTGAATTGGCAAAACCGCGAAAGTTGAGTTTTAGAGAGATTCGGGATATTGCGCAGAGTGAGTTTGATAGGTTGTATCCTTATGCGTGTGACTTTTTGGGTGTTGTGAAGGAATATTTCATGCCTAAAGAACAATATAACTTATCAGCTTTCATGCTTCATCAGACTTGTGAAAAATTATACTATACTATCCTGATGGTTTTTACGAATTATCTTCCAAAAACTCATAAAATTAAAGAGCTTAGTGGGATGGTAAAACGTTTCTCACAGGAATTGACCACAGTCTTTCCTCAAAATACGGATGAAGAGAAAGAATGTTTTGATTTATTATGCCGTTCGTATATCGAGGCTCGTTATAACAAAGATTTCAGTATCTCACAAGAACAACTGGAATACCTTATTGCCCGCATAGATATTCTGAAAGATATTACTGAACGCTTATGTAAAGAGAAAATTGCGGAATATGATACAATGACGGAGTCTGTGATACTATAGTTTAAAGGTAGGTTATATGTAGATACAAAATACCAATCATCATCACGATAGATGAAGGCAAAATTCTTTATATGATTATCTTTTTTATCTCCATTATGCTGGCTTAAGGGCATCGAAGGGACTTGAAAGAGTAATCTATCATCGTTTCCGTTTAAACATAGGACAAGATATTGCATAATCAGGAGTAGGCCGTTTAGGGATATTGGGACGTTGTAGGCCGCAATTAGCTAATCCATTTTTATTAGCCCAACTAAGATTATACTCGCAATTAAAACAAGTTTTTTTCAGGGTATTATCTTCAATCTCAATTTGTTCTGTTTGAATAGATTGACGATGCTCTTTTTGCTCACGAAGTTCCGTTTTACAAAGTCTATACTTTTGCCCATTATTTTCAATGAGTATGGGAGTTGATGAGGTAGGGGTTTCCTTTACTGCACAACACGAATATCTCAAATTACATTGTTGGCAATCTGTTTCAGATGCTACCTTGACAGATTTTCCTCTACTCCGATAAATCGATTCTATTTCGTTAAAATAGACTTCATTGTTAATCCATCTTCTATCCGCATTTGATGATAGAAGAAATTGCTCTAATGTTTCTAAAGTCTGATTGGAAAGATCAACTTCAAGACAAGTCAGATTATGATAGTCTATATCTTGCTTATGTTGCACTTTATAATTAAATACGAACTCTATCAGGTATTGTTTATTATCATGGGTTGTGGCAATCACATCGGGTTGTTTGTCTTCGCGCTCAAAACGACTATCGATTTTTACATCAACAAATTCAATATCCTCCTCCTTATATATACCATAATAAGACGGCGCATGAATCCGCTTCTTCGTTTGTATAATTTGCTCTGCCAATTTATACAATATAACCATGTAACATATTTCAAGACGGGCTCCTCGGGTATCACTATGATGGGCAAATCCATGTTCTCTTTCATCACCATGTCTGGCAAGTAATTTTTCATGGCAATTCGGGCAAGTACATTCACAACGTAAACCTCTTGATACACTATCAACATGTACCATTTTCCCCTCGGTATTTTCAGCCCAAGAAAAGACATACTCTTTTTTCATATTTGCTACTTACTATAATTTTTTATTATTATACAACAACTCTAACATTTCCTCCGCAATCACACTCTCTGAAATCCTTATCGCATTATCCTCTTCCGTATTATAACCGAGGTAATTCACACTTCCATACCATATTAATGATTTATCAATAACTGTAATATGTAAGGACAAATTCTCTTTGGCAATTACTTTAACCCCAATCCTTTTCAATAATTCATCCTTTTCTGAATGGCATTTTACGAATACTATAATTTGAACGCCTCGTAAGGTAAGTTCTTGTAGCATAGCAAGCGTGGGAGTCCGTATGCTAAACCACAATTTGGAAGAGGATATTACTACCGATTTACGAGTACATGATAGGTCGGAAAGAAATGGCTTTAAGAAATTCATTCCATTAAATATGATATCTGGAGAATCGTGGAAAAGATTTGTCGGATTAATTGTACTCAATTTATAGCCAACCGCTGCATATCCTTTCAATCTCCGTTTATACATGGTGTCACATAAGGACAGATGAATGTCAATGTAATCATAAATAATAACATCTTTCTTGCCTGGATACTCACGGTGCAAACGACCTGCATATTGTGCTACGATGCCTTTCCACGAAACGGGCAAGGTGAGAAATAGCGTATCAAGACGAGGATAGTCGAAGCCTTCTCCTACATACTTGCCTGTAGCAACGATTGCAAGAAGTTCTGTTCTTGGAATATTTTGTAAACGTTCCATTTTCAAGCGTTTTTCTTTTACTGATTCTGAGCCGACAAGCGTTATTACATTCTTGCATTTTGAAGTAAGCATGGTTGCCAATATTTCCACATGAGAGGTCAGATTTGTCAAAATAATAGGAGAACGTCCATCTTGTAATGCTTTACATACATCATCTATGATGCGTGTGTTCCGACAGATGTCATTACTCATTCCTTGTATGGTTTGAGTATATGTTTTCTTATCATCCGTCAATTCCCGATAATTTGTAAAACGAGGTATAAGCAACCGTTCGAATGTTTGCGAAGCCATCTGTGTTTTTGCATCAGCAGAATAACGGATAGGACCACATTGCATAAAGATAATAGGTTGATGTCCGTCTTTGCGAATGGGCGTTGCCGTCAGTCCATATACATAACGGGCGTTTGAGTACTTCAATATCCGTTCGAAATTTACCGCTGAAACATGGTGACACTCGTCCACTATCACCATGCCGTAATTTCGGATAAAGGGTTTTATATCATTTTCTTCAAAACAGGATTGCATCAGGGCAATATCTACCATACTATGTAAATTGTTTCCTTTGGAATCCAAGGTCCCAAAAGGAGAAAATACTTTTTTGCGTCCACGTTTGTGTGGTGTATCTTCTTGTTTGTAATCTATCATCAAGTATTCTTCCAATCGGGTTTTCCATTGGTCGAGCAGGGCTTTGGTATGTACAAGAATAAGTGTGTTTACTTTGCGCTCCACTATCAATCCGATAGCCGCTACGGTTTTTCCAAATGCTGTAGTTCCATATAATACGCCATTGTTGTGTGGTATCAAATTTTTTATAGCTGCAACCTGTTCTTCACGTAACTCTCCTTTGAATTGAACAGAGATTGGGGTGCCAAGTTCCGTTTGATCGTTCATGCGATAAGAAACATGGTTTTCATCCAACAAATTAGTAATAGCATCCTCACATCCACGAGGTAAGGCGATGTATTTACCCGATGGCTCTGCACATGAAATAATGCGAGGTACATTATATGTAGATAACCTCATTCCCAATTTTGCATAGAATTCTGGATTTTTGAAAGAGGCAATGCGTTTTAAGTGATTAATCGCCTTTGCAGAAAGATCTTCCAAAGGAATATAAAGCATATTGGATTTTATGAGAAGTAGTTCCTTGGGGAAATCTTCTTTTGCTATCTTTTGTGCCGATGGTGTTTCCCAAGGTTTGGCTTCGCTTGTAGTTGACAAATCTCCAAATTCTGATGTTATTCCATGCTTCAATAAAATCCTATCAACCAATATTTCTGAAACTTTTTGCACACCCACCAAATACGTCCATTGGTCTTCATATGGTATAAAGTTTTCGTCGACGAATACACTGTTCCCTTCCTTTCGAGCTTTGCCTTGTAGGGGCAATGCGACCAAATTTCCGAAACCACCTTCTGGTAATCTGTCTTGATTTGGGAAGAACCGGTCGTATGACTTGAAGGTCATCCGTCCATTTCTTTCCATAGCTTCTGTTAATATGGTATTGCCTAATTTCCTCGCCTTACTTGCTTCCAAAGATGTTTCAAAGAATATCCAGACATGTGCACCGTTTCCCGAGCGTGAACGTTCAATGGCATGTGGAATCTTCCATTCCTTACAAACATTTATATAGGATAATACATCATTTTGATAGCCATGCTCGCATGATTTATCATCAAAGTCGGCACAAAGGAAGTTACATTTGTTGTCCGGGAGGATAGCATATACTCCGATTACATCGCAACCATCAATATCCTTACCCTCAAGATGTCTATAAACATCTTCATAACTCAACTCCTTAAAATGGCGATTAGGACATTCGGTACATTTATATTTCCTTTTATCACATAATTGTCTGTCCCATTCATTCAAACATACAGGTTGGTAACCAGATTTTCCACTATTCTTGCTATACCATCTTCTTGCAAAAATATCTTTCCGACCATGGAATAACTCTCTAAACAATGCGACCTTTTCTTCCAAAGACAAATGAGTGGTTACAATACTTTTTTGTGGCTTATCCTCTATATGTAGTTGCATCTTTAGATGTTTGATTTCATCTTTTAAGACTTTGTTTTCCTCTTGGAGCCGTATATTGTCTTCAAAAAGTTCTTCGTATGTCGGGTTCTTCTTCATGGTAGATAAAATCTTGCAATCATATTTTCTGCTGAACTTAGAAATAAGTCGATATAGCATAAAGCGGAACATTTGTCATCCAGTCCTGCTCTCGATAATCCGACATGGAGAAACGCAATCCATGCATACCTGGACGAGAAGCCACAAAGGTGGAAAGTGATTTGGCACGGAGATTCTCTTCTGCCTTTGCCTCTATCGGAACGATTTCACCACCATGTTGAATCAGAAAATCTATCTCTAATTTCGCATCGTTACTATAATAGAAAACAGAAGTATCGCGTGTCGCTACTAATTGGCTCATCACATAATTCTCCGTAAAGGCTCCCTTTGATTCCTCCATGCCGTTTTCAGCTACTAATAGCTTTTCCGGTGGGGTTTCGCTCATGGCTCCCAACAAGCCACAATCTAAAAGGAAAAGTTTGAAACCGGAAATATCCACATAGAATTTTAAGGGCATCTTAGCTTCGTTCACCCTTTCTGCCTTATAGACCAAACCGGCATCCATCAGCCATTGGATAGCTATTTCAAAATCTTTAGCTCTACCTCCCGGTTTTGTCACACCATAGATGAATTTCTTATTTTCTTTCACTAATTGTGAAGGCATGGATTGCCACACCATATTGATACGATTGGATTCCGAAGTAGGCACGTGCTTCGATATATCTTTTTGGTAAGTGTAAAGAATATTGTTTTGGACTTCTCTCACCTTAATGGCATCATTGGTTTCAATGAATTTCATGACTGATTCGGGCATACCCCCTACAAAATAGTATTCGCGCAACGCCTTGACGTATTCGTTTTTAAGTAGTTTTATCGTTATCCAATCCTTGGAACGAAGAATATCAACCATTTGTTTTTTGCCTTTTGCTAATAGGAATTCATCGAATGTCATGGGGTAGATATGCAGAATATCGACCTTCCCAACAGGGAACGATTCACCTCTATGCATAGTAATACCCAATAACGACCCTGCAACCGCCACATGATATTGGGGGGCATTTTCGCAGAAATATTTCAAAACAGACAATCCGCGTGGCGATTCTTGGATTTCATCAAGGATAATCAATGTTTTACCGGCTTCTATGCTTTGCTCTGTGATGGCACCTATTGCAAGGATGATACGTTGTATATTATAATCTTGCATAAACAGATTCTTTGCCAATTCATTATCATCGCAATTGATATAAGCTACATTAGCAAATTCTTGTTCTCCGAATCTTTTAAGAATATAGGTTTTGCCAACCTGACGTGCACCTGATAAGATAAGGGGCTTTCTACCTTCCTTGTTCTTCCATTCCTTGAGCTGCTCTATAATGTTTCTATACATGGTAGTCTATTATTAAATTTGATGTCTAGTACAAATATATACTTTTCCTACCGAACTTTTACTATTGAATCACATTTTTCTTACCGAATATTTTGCTGCTAAATACGTAAATCCTACCGAATATCAAAAAGGCTATTACTTTTCTACCAAATTTTCTTTGTTTTTGTAGTCTGAATTCTGGCAAAAGAACGCAAGAAAACATGGAACGAAAGAATGGATTATTTTTCTGATAACTAGCAAGTTGAATTTTTTGTAGTGAATAATGTGTATCAGAGGTTATGCAAGGGGAAAATCGCGGAATATGATACGGGGTGGAATAGTTGCCTTCAGTGAAATAAAGAGGTGTCGCATTTATGAATTGAATTCAGTTTACGCAACTCTATGAAATAAAAAGGTTCTTCTTCAAATTCCGTGCTACTTATTTATGTTCAATTACCTTATTCATGGCTATTCCGGAGTACTTTAAGATGCATATAGTTTGGATAATTTATTTGCTATTTCTAATATGCCGATATCCCTTTATCCATCGGCCTTTCAATGAGCTTTACTAGCACGGAATTTGATTAAGAACCAATAAAAAACAAAATATATCTGTCATCTGTCACAGATTATAATCTAACTTGCAGAGTATAAGAACTTAATAGCGTGACAGCACAAGGTGACAGCAGTGTGATAGCAATAATGCTGTCATCCCCCAAAAAAAAAGATCAAAGATACTGTTTGGAATTTGATAGTATCAGCTATAGAAAGAGATAAGTCGTTCAATTTATTATCCCCGTACTTATGAATTGTGCCCTGCCTTTAAACTAACGGTTTCAAGGCGTGAAACTGTTGGTTCTGCGGTTTGAAACTTTAGTTTCATACGCTTGAAACTCTAGTTCCAATTACTTGAAACCATTGGTTTCTTACCGATGAAACTAGAGTTTCTCCTAGCTGGAACTTTAGTTTCAAGTAGAGAAAACTAACTTGAACCGTAATTGATAACGATCCCGTTTCTTTCGGCTAAATAGGTACTTAATATATCAATAATTTTCTATATTAAAATATTGTTTTTCTTGTCGGTCCCGGATAATATGAGTAATTTAGCAGTCTCAACGATCACAAAGACGCTGACAAAACAAGTTATTATCAAATTAATGAAAATTACTCAAATTCGTAAGAACGAAGATACGATAGCGCTTAGCGTAATGGATCTTGATATACTGGTAAATAAGATAAAGACAGAAATAAAATCCCGTCCTGTTTCTACATTCAGAGAACATCTGCGATATACCCTTTCCGATGAACGGTGTATGTTTGTCGATAAACTGCCCAAGATAATTCCTGCCGCTGAATTCCGTAAAGTAAACGGTCAGAAACAGATGAAAACCTACAACGGTATTGTAGAACTAACTGTCGGTCCCTTATCCAATAACTCGGAAATAGCTTTAGTGAAACAAAAAGCCTGCGAGCAACCGCAAACCCGTTGTGCTTTCATGGGTTCAAGTGGCAAAACGGTGAAAATATGGACTACTTTTACTCGACCGGACAACTCCCTTCCTAAAACACAGGAGGAAGCGGAATTATTCCACGCCCACGCTTATCGGCTGGCTGTGAAATGTTATCAGCCCCAAATCCCGTTCGATATACTTCCCAAAGAACCGACTCTGGAACAATATTCGCGCTTATCCCACGACCCGGACATCATATATCGTCCGGATTCAGTCCAGTTTTATCTCTCCCAACCGTCATCAATGCCCGAAGAAACCACTTTCCGGGAATCGGTTCAAGCAGAAAAATCTCCATTGACCCGTGCCGTACCGGGATATGATGCGGAAAATGCCTTCCTGATGCTTTTCGAAGCCGCTTTTCGGAAAGCTTATGCCGATCTTAGGGAAGCGGGGCTCGAATTGAGCGAAGACACATGGCATCCTTTAGTTGTCCAACTGGCTAAAAACTGTTTTGCTTCGGGACTTCCGCAAGAAGAAGTTGTGAAACGTACCGTTTTCCACTTCTATATGTATAAACAAGAAGAGCTTATCCGGCAAATGATTGGCAATATATATACCGAGTGCAAAGGCTTCGGCAAGAATATCAGCCTAAGCAAAGAGCAGCAACTCGCCTTGCAGACTGAAGAATTCATGAAACGCCGCTATGAATTCCGCCATAATACCCAAATTGGTGAGGTAGAATATCGTGAAAGGCTTTCTTTCCGTTTCCGCTTCAATCCTCTCGACAAACGTGCGTTGAACAGCATTGCTTTGGATGCACAAATGGAAGGCATCCCCTTGTGGGACAGGGATATTAGCCGTTATATTTACTCCAATCGCGTGCCTGTATTCAACCCGTTGGAAGATTTTCTCTACCGGCTTCCTGCGTGGGACGGCAAAGACCGTATTCGTGCATTGGCAGCCACCGTCCCTTGTAAGAATCCGTATTGGATGGATTTGTTCCACCGTTGGTTTCTCAATATGGTTTCTCATTGGAAAGGAAGCAATAAAAAGTATGCAAACAGTGTTTCGCCCTTACTCGTCGGACCGCAAGGGACACGTAAATCCACCTTTTGCCGGAGCATAATGCCCCCTTCCGAGCGTTCCTACTATACTGACAGCATTGATTTTTCCCGAAAGAAAGATGCCGAACTTTACCTCAATCGTTTTGCGCTTATCAATATCGATGAATTTGACCAGGTGAGTTCGACACAACAAGGCTTTCTGAAACATATTCTGCAAAAGCCTGTGCTGAATGTGAAGAAACCTCATGGCAGTGCCGTGCTTGAAATGCGTCGTTACGCCTCATTCATAGCCACAAGTAATCAGAAAGACTTGTTGACCGACCCTTCCGGCAGCCGTCGTTTTATTTGCATCGAAGTGACCGGAGTGATTGATACCAACCGTCCGATAGACTATGAGCAGCTTTACGCACAAGCTATGTACGAACTGGAGCATGGTGAACGTTACTGGTTCGATCAGGAGGAAGAAAAGATCATGGTGGAAAACAACCGTGAATTTGAACAAGTCCCGCCGGAAGAGCAACTTTTCTTCCGTTATTTTCGTGCCGCACAGCCTGAAGAAGGGGAGTGGCTGTCTCCAGCGGAGATCATGGAAGATATTCAAAAAGGCAGTTCAATCCCGATGTCTGTCAAGAGGGTTAATTCCTTCGGAAGAATACTGAAAAAGCAAGAAATCCCTTCCAAACATACGCGTAGCGGTACACTCTATCATGTCGTAAGACTGATAACCAGGTGACGGCAAAAATGCCATCACCCTGCCGTCACCTCTTGCTGTCACAGTCTTATCGGTTCATTACTAAACTATTAACTCCTAAACTGTGACAGATGACAGCAACTTACCAAATATATTCGGTTCTTCTTCAAATTCCGTGCTACTTATTTATGTTCAATTACCTTATTCATGGCTATTCCGGAGTACTTTAAGATGCATATAGTTTGGATAATTTATTTGCTATTTCTAATATGCCGATATCCCTTTATCCATCGGCCTTTCAATGAGCTTTACTAGCACGGAATTTGATTAAGAACCATATATTCTTCTGTGTAACGTTGGTAAGTTGGTTCTTCTTTTATCCCTTTATTACGGAACAGTTGTTTTATATAGGCTTGGTCTTTAGGCATAAGCCCCCGTTCTCCGCGATAAAACCTGTAATATCCTGTTTTCCCATAGTGCCCCACCAATTGTATTCTGATACTGACCGCATCCTCATAAGGGATTCTGTCGAGTAACCGTTTAAGTCCCCACGCCACATGAACTTTGACGGCAGTCTTGAAACATTCGCATTGGTTCCCATCCGCAGGATAACGTGCCGGATTAACGATGGAAATATAAAGGTAATCGGCTGTTTCATTTTGTGCAGCTATGTAGCGCAAACATTTCAAGGCTTGCGGGCATTGGTCGTTGAAACACCGGGAGAAATTGTAGGGGACAGACGGGCTGTCGGATTCTTCTTTCATCTTGTAGGGTTTATTTTATTTGTGAGATATTATTGTTAATACGTTAATATACGGGAAAATATTCTTCACAAAAGTAGGGCTTTATTTTGGGAATGGGAAACGTTTGGACGAATATTATCATGTAATGAGACTTTCCTTTTCATTCTTGATTAGATTATGATAATATTAGAACTATGCATTATTCGCTCATTGTTCTGTGATTTTTCTTTACTTTGTCAAATTGTTCTTTGGTCATTATGCCTTCACTTGCTTTTTCTCTATTCTCCGCTTCTTTAAAGAATATCCAATGGTGAACGGGATTGCCACCATAGACTCCTGTATATGCTTGCTGAAATATCCATCCTTTGTCAACTATATAATTAGCAGCATCTACCATACTATTGAAAGATATTTCATTACCTTCTTCGTCTACAAGCTTTTGCTTACTTTTTAGACCACCCCAAATTGAGTAAACAGGATTACTACCGAAGTCAAAAACAATTTTGAGACCTGCTGATAATTCTTTTTCTATACCTTTTATTTCACAGAAAAATTTTTTAGATTGACCTTGAATAGAAATGCAGGTCATCATGCTTAGAATAATAAAAATGTGCCGTTTCATATTTCTTATGTTTAGTTTATATATGGATTAAAGCTTTCATGTCTAACTAAATATAGAGAACTCTGTTATGTACACAAAAATAGCATAAATAATGGATTAATGAAAGATATTTTATTAAAAGTTTTTTTGTATCTCAGTTGTTTTGGGATGGTAAAGTTCTTACCTTTGTGGAATAAAAATGCAAAGAACTAGGTCTCTCGAAAAATAGGACAGTATAAATGTTCTTGGAAAATGAAATTTTGTGATGTGGTGAAAATTTAATCAGAATAAGGAGAGACTATAATGTATAGAATTATAATTGCTCCGAATGCATTGATATTTAATATTCAAAAATGAGATAAAGAAAATAGAGTGTACCATATTATTGGCATTCTTCTGATTGCTAAGTTTTTAAAGAAAAATAAATATTAAGATAGCCTATGATCCAGTTTCATAATGCATTTGATACAGAAGATAATATTGTAAATATAGACGAAGTAACACGGGAAAACCGTGCAAGGCATTATTTTTGCATTGGGTGCGGTGCAGAAATGAGTGCTGTATTGGGTGAAAAAAAACAACACCATTTCAGACATAAAGAAACCCATTGTAGTTGGGAAAGCTATTTGCATAAATTGGGTAAAAAGAAACTAAAAGAAAGGTTTGATACCCAGAAAGATTTTATTATTAGTTATTATGTGGAGCGGACTTGTACAAAGGCAACAGACTGCAAATTAGCAAGGCGTTATTCTCGTGAATTATGTAACAAGAGAATACTACATACTGTCAATCTGAAAGAGCTATATGATACTTGTGAAGAAGAAGTAACTTATAATGGTTTCCGAGCTGACTTGATGCTCTCACACAGTGAGCATTCGGAGCGTAAACCTGTATTTTTGGAAATTTCCGTTACTCATGACTGTGAATCCGAAAAGCTTGCTGCCGGAATAGAAATCATCGAACTAAAGATTACAGATGAAAAGGATGTGCTTCGGCCTTTGGTTGAGAACGAAAGTCTTTTTATGGATATAACATCACAAAATCCATATTCCTATCAGTCGATGCCACCGATACGCTTCTATAATTTTCAACGTAATTTTACCTCTTGGCATTCGCTTCTGCGTTTTTGGTTATCAAAAGAGGATAACGGGACATTGCGGGGAAACGCTGTAAAAGACGGATTAAGCTGTCAAGATGTAATTTATAATCACCGTGAAGATTCTGTTTTTGAAGTTGCTATTCCTGAAGGTGTTCTCATTAACGACAAAAGATGTAATGTCTTTGATTTTGCTATGATGAGAGCATTTCGAAGAGGATTCGATGTTAAGTATTGCAAATTCTGTATGTTGTATAATGGATGCCGATGTGTGTTTAATGTTGAGGAGATTGATGAGAAAACAGGAGAAAAAAGAGTTGTTGCTCGTAACTTTAAAATATCATCTTTGACTGATGAAAATGTGAATATGTTTTTTCTGGCATCAATCTGTAAAAAATATGTGAGAAATCAGTATCTTGTACATAGGATTGAACGGTATTATAGGGATTTGACTTATTGGGAGTGGAAGAAAGAAGAATAAGGGATATGTTTTCTTCATGAGTGTTATTAGTCGGAGATATTCCTGAAATATGAGAAACTTATTCATTTCGAGTTAGTTGCCTTTTACGATTTTAAGCATCTCCCCCTAAAAACGTTGTGCTCGGATATAGGTGGAAGATATATACCATATGAGGAAATTTTACCTAAAATTAAATTGGGTTGATTTCCACCTTCTGCAAGAGTTCTAATATGAAGATAATTAGTTTCAAAACAATATTGTAAATATGACTTAATCTTCTGTTCATAAGGGATAATAGCAACACACGCTTGCTTTGTCGCTGCTTCGATTTTTAGTTAACTTATCTGTCCTCTTGTTTTCCCCTCACCATCCATGGCAATAATTAGCGTTCCAACTGGGTAGATAACAATTAGTCTCTGTAATAGCTATATCAGTAATAAAGTTTGATGCTGAAGAAATAAAAAGCATACTAGTTGCACTACTATTAACCCATGCAATTTTACCGTTGTTATAATATGCTTTATTTGTTGTAGAAGGAGTTGCTCCTGTTCTAACGAAAACCAACTCTTCCAACTTACACCACTCCCAATCATTAGGTAGTAAGTAGGGATAATGTGGTGTATGTAGTTTTAAAAAGGTTTCCGAAAATTGAAGTGCCCCCCCTAAAGAATATTATTGATGGCGACAACATTATTTGGGTTAATATAGGTAGTAGGTATATTTCAATAAAAAGCATAGGTGCTTACTGTATTTGAAATAAAACAATTTGCTATCTTTGTACCAGAAAAAGTAATTCAATAGTAGATGATTTTGTTTTTATAAAGGTGTTTGTTCTGTTGTAGGGTGATTTTGATTACATTGTTGAAAGAATTGGACATGATAAAATAAGGCATTGGAAGGTGAATTAATGAAGAAAAGTTCTAATACTATTTGAGTATGATTGACAGAAGACAGATATATCAAGATTTTCAAGCTGCTTTTCCGAAAGAGCATCTTGTAGAAATGACACTTACACAATATACAAATCTCGAAAGACAGAATTCGTTTTGTTATTGGGTTGAATCTAAAACATATGATTTAGGTTCTATTTGGGGTGGCTCTTCTTATAAGTTTGGTATTTATGAATATAGAAACAAACCCAATAAGAATGATTCTCGCATTGTTAGCAATGATAAGTATGCTTGGTATAACAAATATGATAAGCAGACTGCTGATGAAGCATTTTCTGTTGTCAGAAGTACAATAATTAAAATAGTGGAACATGCAAGCAAAGGTGAATTGGAAGCAATAGAAAAAATAGATGAGTTAGGTGACGCTTACAAATGGAAAATAGCATTTTTATATTCAGATGAGACTCTAATACCAGTATATAAGCGTGATATGTTGGTTAAGTTGGCTAGTTATTTTGGTATGTCTGTCACAAATAAAACTAAAATTTCTGATTTGCAAAGGTTCCTGATAGAACAGAAAGGCGAAAAAGACCTTTTCGAATTTTATGAGGAGTTACTAAATATTGTAAATGAATTAGATAGTTCAAATATGGAACATAAGATTTGGTTATACGCTCCGGGAGAAAATGCATCCAAGTGGGATGTGTGTCTATCTCAAAATATAATGTGTATTGGTTGGGATGATATGGGTAACCTTTTGGAATACTCTTCTAAGAAAGAAATGGCAACTAAGTTGCAGGAGATATATGGCAAGCCGGGATCTTCGTTTAAAAATGATAATTTGGCATTATGGGAGTTTGCTTATGAGATGCAAGTGGGTGATATTGTTATAGTCAAAAAGGGACAGAATCAAATAATAGGGCGTGGTATTGTGGAAAGTGACTATGCTTTTGATGATTCTTTTCCTGATTTTAAGCATATTCGTAAAATGCAATGGACGAATGTCGGAGAATGGGAGACAGTAGGTAAGAATGTCCAAAAAACTTTGACCGATATAACCAAACAGCCGGATTATGTGAAATCTTTGGAGAAGCTATTTGAAAATAAATCTCAAAAACAATATTGGTGGCTTGTGGCTAGTCCTAAGATATGGAGCTTTTCGAAAGCTCCGGTTGGGGAAATACAAGACTATACGCTTTATAATGATAGTGGAAACCAACGAAGGGTATTCCAAAACTTTATTGATGCAAAAGAAGGAGATGTTGTTATTGGCTATGAAGCTACTCCTGTTAAACAGGTGGTAGCTATTGCAGAAATAGCCAAATCTGCCGATGGACAAAAAATATATTTCAAAAAGACTGAAAGCTTATTGAATCCTGTTGATTATTCAGTTATAAAGGATATACCGGAATTAAGTGGTATGGAATTCCTGAAGAATAAGAACGGCTCGTTTTTCAAACTGACAAAAGACGAGTATAACATCTTGATGAAATTAATACATGGCGGAAATCCTATGCATAATCCTCAATATTCCGAAACAAATTTTTTGGATAATGTATTTATAAAATCAGAAGAGTATAACAAATTGAGAAACCTGTTGTTGGCAAAGAAAAATGTCATATTACAAGGTGCTCCGGGTGTTGGTAAAACGTATTCGGCAAAACGTTTAGCTTATTCTATTATAGGAGAAGAAGATAGAACTAAAATAGAGTTCATTCAATTTCATCAGAATTATTCCTACGAGGATTTTGTGATGGGGTATAAGCCAAAAGAAGATGGTGGTTTTGAGCTTAGACGAGGGGTATTCTATAATTTCTGCCGGAAAGCCCAAAGTGATCCGGATAAGAAGTATTTCTTTATTATTGATGAAATTAATAGAGGAAATATGAGTAAGATTTTTGGTGAGTTACTGATGCTTATTGAAAACGATTATCGGGGCGAAAAACATCAAATCCGTCTTGCATACAATGATGAGTATTTTTCTGTACCGGAAAATCTTTATATCATAGGTATGATGAATACGGCAGACCGTAGCCTGGCTATGATTGACTACGCTTTGCGTCGTCGGTTCAGTTTCTTTGATATGGTGCCGGGATTTGATTCAGATGGTTTCAAGAAGTATCAGGAGAATCTTGATTGTGACGCCTTTAATAGGGTGATTGATGCCATCAAAGCTCTGAATGTTGAGATTGCTAAAGATGATTCACTCGGAAAAGGCTTTTGTATCGGTCATAGTTATTTCTGTAATCAGGAATCTATTGATAATATGTGGCTTGGAAATGTGATTGAATATGATATTGCCCCTATGTTACGCGAATATTGGTTTGACAATGATAAGAAATTCAAAGAAGAAACGGACAAATTATTGAGCTTGATAAAATGACAATAGACAAAGGTATATTCATTCGCAATATCTATTATATGTTGACTTATGCTTTTCAAGAGCTTAAGCAGAACAACTATGAAGAAATAGCAGGTGAAGAATTTGACGAGATTCATGATTTATTTGCTGAAATTCTAGTTCGTGGTATTTCGTATCAACTTAAGCAGGGGTTACATAAAGAATATATTTCCTGTCATGGTTCATTATTTACGTTGAAGGGTAAGCTTGATATAAATGGTACTATCAATAATTTGATGCGAAAACAACAGAAAATAGATTGTGAGTATGATGAATTATCAGAGAATAACAAGTTTAATCAGATATTAAAGACGACTGTTCAATTCTTGCTGAAACATCCGAAAGTCAAATCGGACAGGAAAGCTTCGTTGAAGCGTCTTATGCTTTTCTTTAGCAATGTAGAAGTTATTGATATTCTGACAATAAACTGGACTATTATGCGCTTTGATAGAAATTGCAAGACTTATCAGATGCTTCTATATGTTTGTTATTTCATTCTCGACGGGATGTTAATGACTACGGAAAAGGGTACGTATAAAATGAGGGATTTCTCCGATGAACATATGTGCAGGCTTTACGAGAAGTTTGTTTTGGAATATTACCGAAAGCATTATCCGGAATTAAAAGCAAAGGCTACGCAAATAGACTGGAATATTGATAAAGAGCAGTCTACTTCCAGTATTCTTCCTATAATGCGGACGGATATAACGCTGACATTTAAAGAGAGAACATTGATTATTGATACCAAATATTATAGTAAATCAATGCAATGCCAATTTGACAAGAGAACTATTCATTCTAATAACCTGTATCAAATCCATTCTTATGTAATGAATTATGATGTTAATCATGCTGGGAACGTGGATGGAATGTTGCTGTATGCCAAGACAGAAGAAGATATAACACCTGATGGACAGACGACATTTAGGGATGGGAATATCATATATTACCGGACACTTGATCTGAATCAGGATTTTGAGAATATCAAGAAACAATTGGATGGATTTCTAGTACATGGTTTATAACTATTATTGGTGTAATACTTCGCTTGCCATGATATAACAGAGAAATCATCCCCTATCTAATTTATAGTAATATTTTATTAAAAATAAAACCATTATTACTTTCAATTCTAGATAAGTTACTCTATCTTTGTAAGGTAACACAAACAAAAGTGTAACCTTATATGAATCAAGACCATTGTTTAGTAGAACAGTTTGAAATGATATTTAGAGCTCATTTCTCTTCAGTGAAGTTTTTTATCAATATGTTTCTTAAATCGGAAGCAGATGCGGAAGATTTGGCTCAAGATGTATTTACCAAATTATGGACTAATTTTGAGACGTGGCAGAATAATGATGGAAAAGAAGGGTATATATACGCTATGGCAAAAAATGTTGCATTTGATTTTATCAAGCACAAAAGACTGGAAAATGATTATCGGGAGGAACAAATAAAGAAAAGTACAATTAAGGATTTGTTAGGCTTCTCAGATCCGTTAAATTCGCTTTATTATAAAGAAATGCAACTAATAATAAGAATGGCTCTTGAAAACTTTCCTGAACGTCGCAGAAGGATTTTTGAGATGAGCCGTTTCAATAATATGAGCAATCAGGAGATTGCATTATCCTTACATCTTTCTGTTCGTACAATAGAGCATCAGATATATTTGTCGCTTCAAGTTTTAAAGAGAATCATTTTAATTTTATTTTTCCTGTCTTTTCTTTAAGTAGTCGGAATGTTTCAATCGTTATATATGAAATTCCGAAATCTAATATAACGATAACATGAAGAATTATTTTCAGAAAATATTATTCCTTTTTGCCCGACATAATTATTCGGAACAAACAAATCAAATGTTTTACAGGTGGTTGGTTGATAATGAATATGAAAAAGAAAAGGATGAAGCATTACAGGATCTTTATCTAGAAGCAAGAAAAAAAGGAAAAGTATTCGACTTGGAGAAATCACTGGAACGTTGGAAGTTAGATAACAATCTTACACATGTTCAACCTCAACAAAAGTCCGATAAAAAACTGTTTATGCGATTGTGGCAATCGGTAGCTGTTATATTATTAATAGTATCTATATCTTTAGGATATCTGCTTTGTAAGGCAGAAAAAGACGATTCAGGAATAACTCAACAATGCATATCGGGCACTCAGATGAAGACATTTTTTTTGCCTGATGGAAGTCGGGTAAGCATGAATTCGAGGAGTATGTTATTATATCCCGAACAATTTACAGGAAAGTACCGTAGTGTTTTTCTAATTGGCGAAGCTAATTTTAAAGTAAAAGCTAATAAAAACAAACCGTTTATTGTCAAAACCAATGATTTTCAAATAACAGCTTTGGGAACCGAGTTTAATGTATCCGCATATACTGAAGATAATAATGTTTTTACAACTCTAATAACAGGGAGTGTTCTTGTGGAATTTGACGACTTGGGCAAAAAGAAGTTACTTAAGCCAAATGAACAATTGGTGTATAATAGGAAGAGCCGTCAAGATACTCTGACTTATCCTGATATGAAAGATGTGACAGCATGGCAAAAAGGTGAGTTGGTATTTAATCGAAAGACTATAACGGAGATTATAACGATATTGGAACGTAAGTACGATTGTAAGTTCTTTTATAATCAGCATAGCTTAAAGAATGATCGTTATAGTTTTAGGTTTAAAGATAATCCACCTTTGTCTGAAGTTATGGATGTTATTGTTGATGTAGCAGGAGATTTGTGTTTTAAGATAGAACATGATAAATGCTATATTATGCAGAAATAATTTTGATATTAGAAAGTTAAAGCGGTGGAAGGTATGTCGAATAACTAAAACGGAGAAAGGAGGAATTATTAAACTTTTAGAACGAATTACCTAAGTGAAATAGTAACCATATAAAAAGTAATACTATATGAAAAATTTGAAATACTTCTTGTTACTCGTTGTAGCAATGGTGACAGGAACTTTGATCACAAGTTGTAGTAATGATGATTACATGGCAGAGACACAACAACAAGGGATTTCGCCAGCTACTCGCAGCGTCAGCGACAAGATGCCGAAGTTGACTACTTATATTGAAACTAATGATGTAAATCCTCTAAATGCAGGAGAGTACTATTTTACAGGTACGGAGCCGCAAGAACAGGTGATTGATAATGTGATTCTGTTTGCTTCTAATATTCGGGGTACGGCTAGTACTGTTCAATTGTATCATAATAATAATCAGTCTCATATATTGACCAACGCTGGTACGCTTATCGCTCCTTTACAACAGAAAGGTATCAGAGTCTCTTTAGGGCTGTTAGGTGATCACACCGGAGTGGGGTTCTGTAACTTGACACCGGCCATGATTGAACGTTTTGCACAACAGATTGCCGCTTGTGTTAAGCAATACAATTTAGATGGTGTGGATTTTGACGATGAATATGCAGACTATTGGAAGGCACCTTCTAATTTGCCTTCACCAAGTACTACGATTTTTGGAAATCTTGTAAAAAGAGTACGTCAGTTGTTGCCTGATAAACTGATTACAGTATTCAGTTTTGGTGGTTATACAAATTTTGATGCGACTACAATGAATGCCATTAGTTACATGTGGCCTGATTTCGGAGCGGATTGGAGTACTCCGGCCGGATTAGGGAATAGCAAATGGGCAAAGATGTCAATACACTGTACGGATGGTAGGCCAAGTGCAGGTGTGATACAAAGTAGCGCTGCAAATTATAGTGGCTATGGCGCCATTATGATGTTCAATCTACGCGAGTCCGGTCAAACAAGCTTAATGAATAACTTTGCTTCAAGAGTTTGGGGAGGCAAGACCGTATCTCGTACGACGACTATCTATGCGAAGAATTATTAAGATATCAGGACGCTCCATGTGAATGAATTGAAGACTGGAAGTGATAGACTTTCAGAGAAGGACACTTCCGGTCTTTTATAAATTAACCTGAATATACAAACTGCAGATGCCTTTCATTTGTTGATAGGCACTGCTTAATAATAAAGATATATGTGAAAAAGTATCTATGCCAGGAATCTTTCTGCCTTGGATATGAAATCGAAAATTAAAACAGATAGACATGTGTTGCGAATAAAAAAGTTAGCAAACTAATACTTAAAATTCATGTTACACAGTTATACATTGAAAAATGATAAGAAGGCAAAAGGGATAAGATTTGTGTTGTTTTTATTTATGGTTGTAATACAAGCTACAGCTTTTGCCCAAGGTGGTATGAAAATTACTATTCAAAAAGAAAATATAACTGTTATTGAAGCACTGAAAGAAGTGGAGAAGCAATCAAAGCTTTCAGTAGGATATAACGATTCGCAATTAATTGATAAACCGGCTATTAATCTCAATTTGAAAAATATTGATTTGGAAAAAGCCCTCTCGATTATCCTTAAAGGAACAGGATTTACTTATGGAATTAAAAGAAATTATATTAATATTATTCCTCAACCCAAAACAGGAGCTGTGGTTATTAAACAGGTAACAGGCAGGGTTGTTGATGAGAAAAATGAACCTCTGATAGGAGTAAATATACGGGTAGAAGGGACTGATGATGGAACTGTTACTGATTTGGAGGGTAAGTACGTCATAAAAGCTTCTATAGGTAGTATATTAAGCTTTACTTATATTGGCTATATTTCGTCTTATGTAAAAATAGCAGATAAGAATGTATACAATATACAAATGTCTGCTAACGTAGAGGCGCTAAATGAAGTCGTTGTAACTGCCTTGGGTATCAAGAGGGAACAAAAGGCTCTGAGTTACAATGTACAACAGGTAAAATCCGACCAGTTGACAAATGTCAAGGATGCAAACTTTATTAATAGCCTGAATGGTAAAGTCGCAGGAGTTAATATCAACAGTAGTTCTTCAGGAGTAGGTGGAGCTAGTAAGGTGGTGATGCGTGGTACAAAGTCGATTGAACAAAGCAGTAATGCATTGTATGTTATTGACGGTATTCCCATGTTTAATTTCGGAGGTGGCGGTAGCATGGAGAATGGTTCACAGGGAGTGACTGAAAGCATTGCCGACATCAATCCGGATGACATTGAAAGTATCTCAGTGCTAACTGGAGCAACAGCTGCCGCCCTTTACGGAAGTAATGCGGCAAATGGAGCCATCGTTATTAATACGAAACGTGGCAAAGTTGGTAAATTGCAGGTTTCTGTGTCTAGTAATACCGAATTCGCTAAACCATTCGTACTTCCACATTTTCAAAATCGCTATGGTACAGGCAGTTCGGGAAAAGCAGGTAATTCTACTACGTTGAGTTGGGGGACTTTATTAAATGACGCATCTCGTAGAAACTATGAACCACGTGATTTCTTTGATACGGGGATAACTTATACCAACTCCGTTACATTATCAACGGGAACAGATAAGAATCAGACCTTCTTTTCTGCTGCTGCGGTTAATTCGGAAGGGATTGTACCGAACAACCGTTACAACCGTTTTAATTTCACCTTCCGTAACACTACAAACTTTCTGAATGACAGGATGAAGCTTGATGTAGGTGCAAGTTATATTATTCAGAATGACCGCAATATGACTAATCAAGGTGCTTACTCAAATCCGATAGTTCCTGTTTATTTGTTTCCACGTGGCGACGACTTTAATTTGATAAAAGTGTTCGAACGTTGGGATCCGGCCCGTAAGATTAAAACCATGTTTTGGCCTCAAGGGGAAGGAGACTTGCGGATGCAGAATCCTTATTGGATCGCTTATCGCAATTTACGGACGAATGACAAGAAGCGTTATATGCTGTCTGCCTCTTTAAGTTATGATATTACAGACTGGCTGAATATTTCAGGGCGTGTTCGGGTTGATAATTCCAGTACCAAATATGAACAAAAATTATATGCAAGTTCCAATACTACTCTTACTGAAGGTAGTGCGCAGGGATTTTATGCTATATCTAAACCTGACGAAACACAAGTGTATGCTGATGCGTTGGCAAATATAAATAAACGTTTGGGTGATTATTCTATTGTGGTCAATATCGGGGCGAGCATCGTAGATAATAAGTATGACGAATTGAGTTATCGTGGACCGATACGTGCCAATGGTATTCCCAATGTTTTTAATGTGTTTGATCTTGACAATACTCAGAAGAAAGCACGTCAGGATGAATGGGAAGAGCAGACGCAGTCTATATTTGCCAGTGCTGAAGTAGGGTGGAAGAGTATGTTTTATCTTACGCTGACCGGACGTAATGACTGGGCGTCACAGTTGGCAAACTCATCTTCTACTTGTTTCTTTTATCCGTCAATTGGACTTTCGGCTGTCGTCTCTGAAATGGTGAAACTACCTTCTTTCGTTGATTATCTGAAAGTGCGCAGTTCGTTTAGTTCGGTGGGTATGCCTTATCCTCGTAACTTGACATCGCCTACTTTTGAGTATGACGAAACTACTCAAACGTGGAAGCCGAAAACACATTATCCCATTGGTGACCTTAAACCTGAACGGACCGATTCATGGGAATTAGGCTTGGATATGCGGCTTTTCAAGGACTTTAATCTTAGTTTGTCATGGTATTTGGCTAATACGTTTAATCAAACGTTCGATCCGAAAATTTCCGTGTCATCTGGATATACCACCATTTATCTTCAAACAGGATATGTACGTAACCAGGGAGTAGAGCTTTCATTTGGTTACGGACATACATGGAAGAAAGATTTTCGCTGGCAAAGTAATTTTACATTAAGCCATAACAAGAACAAAATTATAGAATTAGTAAAGGACTATATACATCCGGAGACTGGTGAGTCTATAAATAAAGATCGGCTGGATGTAGGCGGACTCGGAAAAGCCAAATTCATTTTGAAAACAGGAGGTTCGCTGGGTGACCTTTACACACAGTCTGATTTGAAGCGGGACGACAATGGAATGGTAGAAATTTCTCCTGCGGGTACGTTAGTAACAGTGAATAATCGACCTGATATTAAATTAGGAAGTGTTTTCCCTAAATGTAATTTGGCATGGAACAATCAGTTTTCATGGAAAGGGTTTAATATAAGTGCTTTAGTTACTGCGCGTATAGGCGGTATTGTTTATTCGGCTACTGCAGCGGCTATGGATCAATATGGGGTGTCTGAAAGTTCGGCGGTTGCCCGTGATAATGGTGGGGTATTAGTGAATGGACGTAATAGAGTGGATGCACAGACATGGTTCACGGCTATCGGTTCACAAAGTGGTCTGCCACAGTATTATACTTATAGTGCTACCAATATTCGATTGCAGGAGGCGGCTATCGGTTACACGCTTCCACGTAAATGGTTGCATGATGTATGCGATATTCAGTTGTCTGTTGTGGGACGCAATCTCTGTATGATTTATAATAAAGCTCCTTTTGATCCGGAAGCCGTTGCAACGACTGGTAACTATTATCAAGGGATCGACTTTTTCATGTTGCCGAGTACCCGTAATGTCGGTTTGAATGTGAAAATCAACTTTTAACAGATAAAAAGTAGTTACTATGAAATATATAACATCTATCATAAAATTGCTTTCGCTAGCACTATTGCTTATTGTCGGTTACGCTTGTACGGATAATTTCGATAAAATCAACCGGAAGGATTATCAGGTTGACAAAGAAGAACTGGGGCGTGAAAGTTATAACGTAGGCGCCAGTCTTAAAGGATTACAAGGGTTGGTGATTCCTACGGAAGAACATCTCTATCAGTTTGTTGAAGCACTTGGCGCAGGTGCGTTTGCCGGTTACATTGGTTGTACTGTAGAATGGACGGCTAAGTTTGAAACGTATAATCCGCCAATAGATTGGCAAGAAGCTCCTTTTTCCGATTTAGTCACCCGTACTTATCCGTTTTATCGGGACTTGTTGGACAAAACAGACGATCCTGTGGCGTTGGCACTGGGAAAACTGTTTCGTGTGGTCATCATGCAGCGTGTGACAGATATGTACGGTCCGATTCCTTATTCAAAAATCATTTCTAAAACAGGTAAGGTTTCTCTTACCGTACCTTATGATTCGCAGGAAGAGGTATATAAGCAAATGTTCAGTGAATTGGACGAAGTGAGTGATGTCCTTAGGGATAATCTCAATTTGAGTGCGGAAGCTTTTCGTAAATTTGATGATGTATATCAAGGCGATCTTTCCAAATGGCTCAAATTTACTAATTCACTCAAATTGCGTATGGCCATGCGCTTGACTTATGTACCGGAAATGCAGGCGGAAATACAACGAATAGCCGAAGGAGCTGTAACGGCAGGCGTAATGACGGAAATAAATGATAACGCTTTCTTGAAAGTGGAAGAAAATAGGGTTGCTATGATTTTTAATGACTGGAATGACCAGCGTGCGGGGGCTGATATTATCTCATATATGAATGGTTATAAAGATCCGCGTCGGGAAAAGATGTTCACTACAGTGAAAATGACTGTATATGATGAAAACTTCCAACCGCAAGAGGTTGATGGATACGCGGGTATTCGTATTGGCATTGATGTGACTACCAAGGATGAGATGGTAAATGCATACAGCATACCGATTATCAGCAGTACCAGTCCTTTTTTATGGATGAATGCCGCAGAAATCACTTTCTTACGTGCCGAAGGTGCCTTGCGAGGCTGGAATATGGGTGGGGAAGCTAAAGATTTATATAATATGGCGATAGCCCTTTCTTTTGAACAATATGGTCTGTCGGGTTCTGAAACCTATGCGAAGAATTCGACTGACACTCCGGAAGCGTACAATGATCCGACATTTGCCTATACTGATTGGGAAGGTCCGAGAAGTACTATTACTATTGCTTGGGAAGATGGTGCGGATAATTTTGAACGTAATCTTGAACGTATCATCACTCAAAAATGGATTGCTAATTTCCCTTTAGGTGTTGAGTCATGGAGTGAATTCCGCCGTACAGGATATCCTCATCTTATGCCGGTTATAGAAAACAAAAGTGGTGGTAGCATCAGTTCCGAGTATATGATCCGTCGTTTGTGGTATCCGCCTACAGAATATACTGAAAATCTTTCGAATATCAATTTGGCGATAGGTATGTTAGGAGGTCCTGACAATGGGGGAACGAGATTGTGGTGGGATAAGAAATCTTATCTCAATTGACGAGAGAGTTTGAATACGAATAAAAGAATGAAAAAGAATTTATATGAAAACAATAATATATAAACAATTCATTTATAGTCTTCTGTTTTTAACGGCTTTTTTATTGCCTGTTGCTTGTGATGACTGGAATGAACCTGAAATTGTAGATATTGATATTAATAGTGCGAAAGAACAGAATCCGGAACTATGGGCGCGTTATATGCAGGCATTACGTACCTACAAACAAAGTGAACATTACTTGTCATATGCGCACTTTGATAATTCTCCGGAAAAATCGCTAAATGAAGGTAGTTATCTTCGGTCATTGCCGGATTCGTTGGATATTGTGACCTTGGGTAATTCTCATCAAATCTCTGATTATGATCGGGAGGATATCCCTCTATTGCAGGAAAAGAGTATCCGGGTGCTTTATTTGATAGATTATGTAGCTCACGCCTCTTCCTTAACAGATATCACGGCATTAAATAGTTGGTTGGATAAAGAAATTGCTACGTCGGCCGAACTCAATCTGGACGGATTTGCTTTTACCGGTCTTCCGCTCTATAATGGAACTGATGCTGAATTGGCATCGTATAAAGAGAAATCACGGCTGATTGTTTCTAAATTATCTACTGCTACGGGACAGGATAAATTATTGGTATTGGAAGGAAATCCGGCTTTCGTTGATGAAGCAGACTTTGACAAATTGAATTATATTGTGTTGAATACTGCAGAGTTGACCAATGTTACCGATTTGAAATTGCAGGTGACGGGGATTCTTGCCAATAGTTTATTGTCTAAAGATAAATTATTGTTATCTGTTCAAATGGGCGGACAAGTAATTGATGAGACTGGTGTAAAACAAGAGGCTGTAACTTTAATGACTGACCGTGTGGTTGCTCTTGGTCCATTAGCTGGATTGGGAATTTATGCTATAGGCAATGATTATTATAGCCCGATAAGGAATTACGAGATTACACGAACGGCTATTCAACTAATGAACCCATCGAAATAAAAAAGAATTAATATGAAAAAGAATCTTATCATACATTTTATATTAGTATTGTTACTGAAAATAGGAGTAACAGGGTGTACCGAAGAGACTATCTCAATGAATGCGGACAGAATGCCTGACGAGACGGCTATGGATAATATTGCAGGTGCCCTGCGTAACACAACTACATTGACTAATAAAGCATTTATTGAGTTGACGGAAGGGGACGAATCTGCCACAGAGGAAATATTCTATTCACTGTCACAATCAGCCGGAAGCAGGTTGACTGTCACAGCCGTTGTAAACGAGAAGCTTGTAGAAGATTATAATGAGGAAAACAATTCCAAATTGAATACATTGCCGGCTGGGAATGTGCAGTTCGAAAATGGCGGAGTTCTTTCAATAGATACTGGAGAACAAAAATCTGCCAAAATCAAATTTACTATATCCACAGCCGGACTGAATACTGATACTCCATATCTTTTACCATTAACTATGGAAGAAATACCTACAGGAGTAAAGGTGGATACTAAGAAACAGGTGCTTTATTATATTGTGAATATTCGGAAAAGAATAACGACTTGTTATCCTAATAACCAGTATGAACAAATAGATATACCGCCAATGCTACCTGATGCATTTGTTGTTTTCTATGTGAATACTTCAACTTATCAACCGTTGATAGCTGATGTTTATGGAATTCAAAAAATTAATCAGATAGATTATACTCAAACTTTACATAATATAGGTAGTATCGTGAATCTACGAATTGTGACAATGGACTATGAGTCTGCAACAGGACGTGCACTGCTCAATTTGAGTAGTGACATACGTGATGTGTTGGAAAAGGCGGATAAGTTTATTCGTCCGCTTCAGGAACACGGACGTAAAGTATGTCTTAGCATTGAAAATGGTAATAAAGGATTTGGCTTTTGTAATTTAAACGATATGCAGCTTGCAGATTTTGTTCAACAGGTGAAAAATGTGGTAGAACTTTATCGTTTGGATGGAATAAATCTCTGGGATAAAGTGAGTACTTATAACAAGGAAGGTATGTTTGCTATGAATACAGTCTCTTATCCTAAACTAATAAAAGCATTGCGGGATGCACTTCCTGAAAAGTTGCTGACAGTTGTTGATAAGGGAGAAGCTACTGAATATTTCTATGATGTAAATCGATGTGGTGGCATTGAGGTAGGTAGATATATAGACTATGCGTGGCATGCGTATGATAGTGGAAAAGAAGTGGTACAGATTATAGAACCATGGAACGCAGAGCATTCTTATAGTGAATATACTCGTAAACCTATTGTAGGGCTGGCGCCGGAATGTTATGGAAGTCTGGTTATTCCATTATATGAAAAAGGAGAAAATCCTTTGAGAGATAAATCGCAATATAGGATGGTGGATTGGAAAATGAATAAACGTAAGAAAAATAACATTGTTGTATATGCGTTTGATCTTACAGCCAATGAGCAAAATATGTATGAAGGAATGGTGAATGATATTGCGATAGGAGATGGCATTAACGCTATGATGGATGATGGTGCTTATTGGGGGCAATCTATCTATCCTCCTTATGATTGGGGATTTATTTCCGGTGAGTATTCTTATACTTATAAACCGTTGGACTGGCTTTTGCGCCAGATGTATAATGTGTATTCAAAAGGATGGGTACGTCCGTCCGGAATGTGAGAAATGAAATGAATCTTAAAACTAAGATATAATGAGTCTGATAATTCAAAACAAGAATATAATGAAAATAAGTAATAATTGTTTGGTCATGGTTTTCCTGTTATTAATAACAGGTTGTGACAATAAAGATTATACTAAGGAATCTCCTTTTGGTAATAGTGTATATATTGATGCGGCGAAAGTGAAGGATATAGCTAATTTTACATTTAATAATCTTAAACAGGATGGACAGCAACAGATTTCTGCTGTACTGGCATATCCTGCCGAGCAGGATATAGATGTCAGCTTTCGGACAGATCCTTCATTGATAAGTTATTATAATGCACGTTTAGGGAATAATTATGCAATGTTGGATGCTAAGTATTATAAGTTCTCCACCCAGCATGTTGTCATTCCTAAGGGAAGTGTAGATTCGGAAATGGTCACTATTGAATTTTCCAACCTGATAGACTTGGATATTGACACTAGCTTTCTATTACCTGTTACTATTGGAGAAGCATCAGGAGGGATGAGTATATTGGACGGCTCTAAAAATATCTGTTACATAGTGCGTCGTTCCAGTGCTATAACTACTGCTGTCAGTCTTGCTAACAATTATTTTGAGATACCGGGATTTGTTGCCGGTAGTCCTACTGCTAATGTAGTAAACGGATTGAAGCAACTTACTTTCGAAGCTGTTGTTCGAGTGAATAGATTTGATCCTCTTACCGAAATCTCATCCATTATGGGTATTGAGCAATATTGTTTGTTACGTTTTGGTGATTCTGGCTTTCCTAGACAGCAATTGCAATTTGCGGCTAATGAAATGAAATTTCCAAATGCCAATGATGGTAAACTGTTGCAACCTGGTGAGTGGTATCATGTTGCCGTTACTTATGACACAGAGACAAAGGCTGCTATTATGTATGTAGATGGCAAAGAGCAGAGCCGCGTTGACGATTACGGAAATGGGGAAGCCATAAACCTTGGAAAACAGAAGAAAGGAGACTTTATGTTTAAGATAGGACACTCTTATGGAGACCCCGACGATATGAGTCGGCAATTAAATGGAGAGATTTGTGAAGTACGTATATGGAATGTGCTCCGTTCACAAGAAGAAATTTACAGGAATATGTATGATGTTGATCCCCAAACTACTGGTTTGAAAGCTTACTGGAAGTTCAACGAAGGTAAAGGAAATAACATTGCAAAAGACTTGACCGGTAATGGAAATGATGCTGTGGCTTATACAACTGCTATATGGCCGGAGGGGATTGAAGTACCGCAGAAAAATAAAGAGTAGCTTTCGGGAATAATATCTTGAAATGAAATTAGTGCAAATAAATCACCTTTGTTACATTGTGTTTCAAAGGTGATTTTTCTGTTTAGATTCAATTCTTTAAAATATCAGGTCATTTTATCTTAGGCGATATATAATGTGCATTTGCTATAAGAATAATGCTTGGTGCTTTGGTTTTCTCGGATTTTATGTTCACCTTTGTATTGCATTACAATATTTAAGTCGTTTATATGTCTTAGGAGATCCTTAGTTGTCGTCAGTTGCAGGTATATATACTTTGCAGTTAATGATAGTACGGCTCTGTGTTCCTCGTGTGGTAGGTTAATTACCCCACTCATATCCTAGGCTGCGGCTAATAGATTTGTAATGCAGCGGGGGATCAGGGTCGTATCTTTTTATTGATATTTTTATATACCATTCTGTATTATTTTAATATAAAATCTTCGATAAAAGCGCAGAAATGAGCGAATTTGGGTATTTATCTGACGGTCAGTGACATTTGCTCCATAGTGCGACGGTTGGCATACAGCCTAAATCCGTAACATGGGAAGAATATTGCAACGGTTGCGCTTCCAATCCATTACCCGAACTTTGGAGCATGTTTATCCTCAACGGTTTGTATTTCAGCGTTCTGCACAAGTCTTGATTACTGCCTTACGGCTCTCAACATTTAATTTTGCACCAAACAAAAGTAACAAGTATGAGAGCTACATTCAAGACCGTGTTCTACGTGAACGCAAGCAAGGAGAAGAACGGAGTTGTCCCCATCATGGGGCGAGTGACCATCAACGGGACTATCGCGCAGTTCAGTTGCAAGCAGACCATCCAAAGGACACTTTGGGATGCCAAGGGCAACCGCGCCAAAGGCAAGAGCAAGGAGGCGCAGGCGGTGAACGCCGCACTTGACAACATCAAGGCGCAGATTGCCAAGCACTACCAGCGGATTTCCGACCGCGAGGCTTATGTGACCGCCGAAATGGTGCGCAACGCCTACCAAGGCATCGGCACGGAGTATGAGACGCTGCTCCGCGCCTTTGACAAGGAGAACGGGGCTTTCGCAAAAAGGGTGGGAAAAGACCGTTCCAAGCGGACATACCAAAAATATCTCACCGTCCGCAAATACGTTGCCGAGTTCATTAAGGCGCAGTATAGGCGCAGCGACATTTCCATGAACGAGCTGACGGGGGACTTCATCTGGGACTTCTGCCTGTACCTGCGCAATGAGGCTGGGCTTGCGCAGTCCTCCGTGTGGATTTACTCCATCCCGCTGAAGCACATCGTGGCGACTGCACATTACAACGGCAAGATACCGCGCAACCCGTTCGCGCAGTACCATGTGGACCCGGACTTCAAGGAACGGGAGTACCTGACGGAGGAAGAACTGCGGGCGTTCTCCAGCGTGGAACTTGACAGCCCTCTCCATGCACAAGCAAGGGACGTGTTCATGTTCGGGGCATTGACGGGCATCTCGTTCATCGACATCAAGAACCTGACGACGGACAACATCGTGGAGATGAACGGCTCGAAGTGGGTCGTGTCGAAGCGGCAGAAGACGAAAGTACCGTTCCAAATCAAGCTGATGGACGAAGCCTTGCGGATAATCAAGCGTCACGAGCCTTTCAGGAAGGACGCGCATCTGTTCAACATCGGCTCATACGACGCGGTGAACCGCCGGATAAAGAAAGTGGCTGAAATGTGCGGCATCAGCAAACGGGTGTCATTCCATCTTTCAAGACATTCGTTCGCAGTGATGGCGTTGAACTACGGTATGCCGATAGAGAGCGTGAGCAAGATACTCGGTCACACGAATATCACGACTACGCAGATTTACGCGAAGGTGACCAGTACCAAGCTCAACCATGACATATCACAGCTTGAAAGCAGGATTGGGGGACATTTCAACACGGCAAGGCAATGAAAAGGAACATCATAACAATCAGCGAAAACGGCACAGTTCATATCCCCTACGGCGGGATATGGATGAGCGAGCCGGAACTTGTCGGGCTGTTCCGTGTCATTGCGCCAACGCTCCGGGCGGCGGTAAGGGCGGTGTACAGGAGCGGTGTCTGCCACATCGGATGTGACCATGCCATGTTCGTACGCACGCACGGGGGACGGGATGAATGCTACAGCCTGCGCATGGTCACGGCGTTGGCTTTCCGTATCAACACTCCACAAGCAGGTATTGTCCGTGATGCCCTGTTGGAAAGGATGACGCGACAGCGAAAAGAAGAAAAGGCCATCGTGTTCCTTTCGTTGAGGACAGACGGTATGTTGAAAGGGTGTTGAGGTGGTATAATATTACAAGACAGGCGGTTAAACCCTACCATCAACAATTCAACGGTTTTCATCTTGTGGCAAGTCCCGTGGGGAATGGCTATGGCGATTCATGCTGTCATGCTGTCTCCCTGCTTTCTTCCCTTATTTTTGTTGAATTGTTGAGAATTATAGAATATATGCTGAATATAAGCGATATACGCCCTTGCCTGTCCTCAACAAATCCTCATCCGGGGAATGGTTGCCGTTGAGATACGTCAAGGGCGTTTTTTCTTTTCGCTGCCGCAGCCACCACGTCAGCATAGCCAAAAGGCGGAACAGCACCCTGTACCGGGTATCTGTTCCGCCTTCTTCTTACCCGTCATGTCCGGACAACGGCTGGACGGTAGCCCTCCATGAGCAGCCTCTCGATGTCCGACTCACGGTAGAGCAGTTTGCCGCCCAGCAGGATGTAGGGGATGCGTCCGGCGTTGCGGTAGTCCTGCAACGTGCGGCGGCTCACTTTCAGCCGTGCGCCCACCTCCTTGTCCGTGAGGTAACGCTCCCCGTTCAGCAGGGGGCGGCTCTCCTTGCCGAGCCTGTCGAGGGCGGCAAGCATACGGTCGAGGCTCCTGTCGAAACGGAGCACCCATTCGTTCTCATGCGTCATCAGTTCATTCATACTGGTTTTGGATTTAGCGGTTTCACATATTGGAATTTCTCAAATGCTCTTGCCACGGTACAGGGCATCCTTGCGCCTGTCCTCCACCACAGGCAGGATGCGTTCCACGTCTTCGGGACGGTAATACGTCTTGTGGCAGATTTGGCTGTATGCCAGCGTGCCGTTGTCGCGCAGCGTCTGCAACGTGCGCGGGCTGATGTCCAGCATACGGCACACGTCCTGATTGTCGAGCCATCCGCCCATCCTCTTCTCGTCGTTGTCACGGCAGATTTCGTCCACCCTGCGGACGTATGCCTCGAATTTGGCAACCATCCGTTCAAATACCTGTCTTTCGATACTTACTATTTCCATCTTGCTATACATTATTAATATTAGTACTGTTTTCGTTTCCGTCCGCTAAGATAAGGTGGTTTTCCCGTAAACGTATGGATTTCAAAGAACTGGCAGCATTTGGCACAGGTGTGCCACATATAGGGACACCGATAAGGCGGACATGGGCGACTATGAGTAGATGACAAAACGAAGAAGCCGACACCGCTGTTCATAAGGCAAAACTGCAAACCGCCACAAAATTGCCCCGTCCGCTCCGTTTGCTTGCCCGTCTGTCCTTTGCATAGTTCCTTTGCATCCGACAAGTGGCAGAGTGTGCAAAGAACACACAGAACCACATAGTATTAATCTATAAAACCATACTACAATGAGAAGAAAGAACAATCTGAGTGAAGAAGAAGAGCAGAAGATGCTGGATGCCCTGTTCGGGCGCAACGTCCCCGTGAGGAAGGAAACAGCCTTGAAGCCGGAACGGGAAGAAGAAAGCGGGGGCATCCCATCCGGCAAGGACGGACAGCCGGAAACCGTCACAGGGGTTGAACCCGTTGCCGACCCTTTGCCTGCCCGACGCATCAGCGGCAAGCAGCGCAGGGCGTCATTGGACGAATACAAGGAAGCGTTCATGCGCACGCCGAGGATTGACGACCGCAAGCCCGTGTTCATCAGCCGAGAGAAGCGTGACCGCCTGAACCGCATCGTCGGACTGTTCGGGGACAACCACATGAGCGTGTCGGGCATCGTGGAGAATATCATCGGACATCACCTGCAAGCCTACGGCGAGGACATCGAGGCATGGCGTAAATTGTAGGAATCAAGGAGGAAAACAAACTGGGGAAAACGGAAGTTGCTCAAAACTCATCCCGTTTGGATTGGGAGGAAGCAAGTTTGTGTTTCGGGTGTACCGAAACCGCTTGCTCCCCGCCACTCAAATTGCAGGGAGGGACATCCCGTTGGTCTATACAGTATTCACAGTAAACAAATATAGCATGGAACAGAAAAAGGAACGTAACAAGGGAGGTCGCCCGAAGAAAGGGGCGACTGAAAAGCTGAATTACCGCATTGGCGTGAAGATGGCGGCAGCCGACTACCTCCGCTTGCTGACACTGGCGCATGACGCAGGAACATAGCCGAGCGAATACATGAGGGAGTGTTTCAGAAACGGTCATGTAAAGGAACGGTTGTCGAAAGAACACACCGACCATGTACGCCAGCTTTGCGGCATGGCGAACAACCTCAACCAACTTGCGCGAAAGGCAAACGCCGGAGGGTATTCCGAAGTCGGTTGGGACTGCAAGGTGGCGGTGGCACGGATTCATGAACTTATAAACAAGATAGGAGTATGATGGCAAAAATTACAAAGGGAAGCGATTTCAAGGGTGTGGTGGACTATATACTTGACAAAGACAAGGGTACGCAGATAGTAGCATCCGACGGCTTGTTCATGGAAAACAAGGACACCATCGCCATGAGTTTCAACGTCCAATGCCAGATGAACAACAAGGTGTCGAAGCCTGTCGGACACATCGCATTGAGTTTTTCAAAAGAGGATGAGCCGCGCCTGACGAACCGCGTCATGGCAAGCATTGCACTCGAATACATGGAGCGGATGGGCATTCGTGACACGCAGTTCTTCATCGCCCGACACTTCGACAAGGAGCATCCGCATGTGCATATCGCCTTCAACCGCATCGACAACAGCGGAAACACCATTTCTGACAGGAACGAGCGGTTACGCAGTACCCGTATCTGCAAGGAACTTACGCAGAAGTACGGGTTGCACATGGCAAACGGCAAGGATAACGTCAAGCGTGAGCGGCTGAAAGAGCCGGACAGGACGAAGTATGAGCTTTACGACATCCTAAAAAAGGAGGTCGGCAGGTGCGGCAACTGGAACGTGCTTATCGCCAACTTGAAACGGCAGGGAGTGGAAGTGCATTTCAAGCACAAGGGGCAGACGGACGAAATACAGGGCGTGGTATTCACCAAGAATGGCTACCATTTCAACGGCTCCAAGGTGGACAGGCGTTTCAGCTATTCCAAGATTGACGCGGCATTGGACCGGAATAGACGCACCGAGCGAATAGGAATGCCACTGCCTTCGCGTCATGAAGAATTGCCCACGTTTCAACCTGAATCAAGGGGCAACGATTATTTGTACAGTGGTTCGATAGGTCTTTTCATGCCGGACAACACGGACAGACAGACTGAGGAAAACTATTTCGAGGAACAACTAAAACGTAGGAACAAGAAAAAGAAACAACGTAAAATAAGATTCTAAATATGGATAATAACGAAGTATATGTGCTCTTTGAGGACATCAAGAATGGTCTCAAGGGTATCAACGGGAAGTTGGAGAACGCTCTAAAAGTAGCAAATGACCAGTCAGGCGAACAACCTCAGGCGGTGGACTTGAGCCCCATAAAGGAGCTGTTCGACAGTTCAGCAAAGGAGTATCAGGCACAGACCAAAGCCATGCTGACCAAATTCGCAGAAGCGGAAGTGTACGCATCAAACAGAACTTCAGGTATGTTGCGGAATTTGAAAGAATCGTTTATCCGAAGTTCGGAAGAACGGAAGGATGAGCCGCAGGAACATATCCACCGTCACTGTTTTGACATCAAGTCGAGCAAGGTGTTTTCTCTTTTGGTCGGCATGGGTATTGTATGCAGTCTTTCCATCTGGGGTAACATAGAGCTATGGAAATCCAAACGGCAATATACGGACGATGCATTGAAGTTCCGCGTCATCCGCTCGTGGGGAGGATGTAATGCGAAGCATATCCTTTGGCTGAATGACGTGTTCGACATCCACCGCAACGAAGAAGACATCGAATGGCTACAGCAGGAAGCTGACAGCTACGACAGAAGGTTAAAGGTTTTGTCTGACAGCCTGATGCAGGAGAAGTTAAAAGTGGAAGAAATCTTGAAATAGCGATATGGTACAAATACAATGCCCGATAGACCTCCATAAAAACAAAAATTGAGCAACATGAGAAATTTATGGTTAAGTTTTTATTTGCTCTCGCCTTTAATCATTACCTTTGCAAATAGCATCAATCTATTATCGCATACTTGTAATATGAATTGAATATGGGAACAGAAAAGATAAACAGACTAAAAATTGTATTAGTAGAACAAGGTAAAACCGGGAAATGGTTAGCTGGGCAGTTAGGAAAAAACGAAGCGACTATCTCACGTTGGTGTTCCAATACAAGTCAACCCTCTTTGGAGATGCTAATGAAGATAGCCTCCATATTGAATGTAGATGCGAGAAGATTGATTAACGATGGAATTAATAAAGAATATGATGACAACATTTACAAAGATAATTGATAAGTTCCGCCGTGAAGCATGGTCTGAGCGTGACAAAGGTTTCCGTTTTGAACGCCTGATGCAGGCTTACCTTAAAACAACCTCCTTGTATGCGGGACGCTTTGAAGAAGTTTGGCTATGGTCAGAGTTCCCTTGCCATGACCAGTTTGGAGGGAAAGACATAGGCATTGATTTAGTGGCTAAAACCTTTTCTGGTGAGTATTGGGCGGTACAATGTAAGTGCTATGCCGATGACAAATATATTACAAAGCCAGATGTAGACACCTTTCTTTCCACTTCGGGTAAGACATTTGAAGTAGAGGGTGTAGAACACGCTTTTGCCCAGCGGTTGTGGATTTCTACTACCAATAAGTGGAACAGTGTGGCAGAACTGACAATCAAAAAACAGACACCGCAGGTAACACGCCTCAACTTGATTGACCTTGAAGCGGATGATGTAGATTGGGAAAAATTGGAACAGGGGTTGTATGGCAAGGCATCCCGTCCCAAGCCTTTTGCCATTATGGAACACCAACAAAAAGCTATCAATCGCGTACACGAATACTTCAAGACCCGTGACCGAGGCAAATTGATTATGGCGTGTGGCACAGGCAAGACATTTACTTCACTCAAAATAGCCGAAAACGAAACCCAAAGTAACGGGTTCGTTCTTTTCCTCGTTCCTTCTATTGCTTTGTTGGGACAAACTTTGCGGGCATGGTCTGCGCAAGCCGACGTTCCTATCCATGCCGTGTGCATCTGTTCGGACGGACAAGTCTCGCAACAGAAAATAAAGAATGACGAAGAGGGAGTGAGCGTTATCGACCTGGCTTTGCCTGCCTCCACAAATACTGATTATATCCTCTATCAACTTGAAGCCATCCGACATGAAGGACGCAAAGGAATGACTGTTGTATTCTCCACTTATCAATCTATCGAAGTCATATCACGTGCGCAGCAAGAATTATTAAAACGCACGAAAGGTGAATACGGCGTTTTCGACCTGATTATTTGCGATGAAGCTCACCGTACGACAGGCATATCGCTTAAAGGAACGGAAGAAAGTGCATTTATTAAAGTGCACGACAATGATTTTATTCAGGCGAAACGCCGGCTTTATATGACTGCTACCCCACGTCTTTATACGGATGAGGCACGCAAGAAGGCCGAAGAAAGCGATGTTGTATTGTGCTCAATGGATGATGTTTCCTTGTATGGTGACGAGATTTATCGCATCGGTTTTGGTGAAGCCGTAGAGAAACAATTGCTTACGGATTATAAAGTATTGATTCTTGCCGTAGGCGACAAGGATATTACTCCCGCCTTACGCGATGTGATTACCAACGAAGACGGCACGATAACCGTAGATGATGCTTCAAAATTTGTGGGGTGCATCAATGCTTTGTCTAAAAGGGTATTAGGAGATGAGGGGCTTATTAAGGCGGCAGATCCGTTGCCTATGCGCCGTGCGGTAGCTTTCTGTTCAACCATCAAAGCCTCAAAAGCAACAGCACGTGTTTTTACTGACTGCAAGTCTGCCTATATGGAAGATGTTAGTGCGGAGGACAAAGCACTGATGGTAGATGTCGTGGCAGAACACGTGGATGGCACGATGTCGGCTACGGAACGTGACCAGAAACTGATGTGGCTCAAAGGACAACCTGAAAACGAGATGGAATGCCGTATGCTGACCAACGCTCGATGTCTGAGCGAAGGTGTGGATGTGCCTTCATTGGATGCCGTTGTTTTCGTTTCACCCAAAAACTCGCAAGTGGATGTAGTGCAGTCCGTCGGACGTGTAATGCGCCGCAGTCCCGGAAAGAAATACGGTTATATCATTATTCCAGTAGTGATACCAGAAAATGTGGAAGGTGACGAAGTGTTAAGTAAGCATCCTAATTTCAAAGTAGTGTGGACAGTACTCAATGCTTTGCGTGCCCATGACGACCGTTTTAATGCAGAGGTAAACAAGATAGAACTTTCCAAGCAAAAATCTAAGCATATCCTTTTTGGAGGCGTGGGCAGTACACACGATGACGATAGTGTGGACAGCAGCCTTGCAGATGCTACGAGGCAAGACACCACCAGCGCAGCCATGCAAATGGCACAACAGCTTTCACTGCAATTCGAAGATTTACAGAACGTGTTCTATGCCAAGATGGTGACCAAGGTAGGTAGCAAGCGTTATTGGGAGCTTTGGGCAAAAGACATTGCTAAAATAGCAGAGGAACACATCGAACGCATCAAAACATTGATTACAGACGAAAGCAAGCACAAGAAAGCATTTGAGCAACTGATGCGCGGACTACGCAAGAATATCAATCCCAACCTTACTGAACAGGAAGTCATTGAAATGCTTTCGCAGCATCTGATAGCCATGCCTGTATTCGAAGCTCTTTTCGGTAATTACGAGTTTGCTGTCAGCAATCCGGTATCGAAAGCCATACAAAAAATGCTTGCCTTGCTGGATGATGAAGCCAAAACGGAAGAAGAAAATGAACGCCTGCAAAAATTCTATGATTACGTGCGGACTACGGTAGGCGACATCACCGATGCCGAAGGTCGCCAACGCTTAATTGTAGAGCTTTATGACAAATTCTTTAAGGTGGCTTCGCCTAAGACTGTGGAAAAATTGGGCATTGTCTATACGCCTGTGGAAGTAGTAGATTTCATTATACGTTCCGTTGGTTATATCATTCAAAAGGAGTTTGGACGTTCGCTTTCAGATGAGAATGTTCATATCCTTGACCCGTTCACGGGTACAGGCACGTTCATTACCCGCTTGCTTCAAAGTGGGCTGATAAGCCGCGAAGCATTGGTGCAGAAGTACCGCAAAGAAATCCATGCCAATGAAATCGTATTGATGGCTTATTACATAGCCTCTATTAACATCGAGAGTGTATTTCATTCGCTCGCTCCTGAAGAAGAATACCGGGCATTTGATGGTATTTGCTTGACCGATACGTTCCAATTAGGTGAGAACGGTTCCGACGAGAATCTGTTTTCCGAACAGTTCCCTACCAATTCCAAGCGTGTTATGGCGCAAAAGAAATGCCCGATTACTGTTATTGTAGGTAATCCGCCATATTCCATTGGACAAAAGTCTGCCAATGACAATGCACAGAACCAGTCGTATCCTCTATTAGAAGATAAAATTGCAAATACTTATGTAAAAGAGAGTTCTGCGACATCTGTAAAGGCTGTTTACGACAGCTATATCAAGGCTTTTCGATGGGCAACAGACAGATTAAATGAGCAACAAGGAGGTGTAATAGGATTTGTAACCAATGGACAATGGATTGATGGCAACGGAATGGATGGAATGCGTAAATGCTTTGAACAGGAGTTTTCTTCAATCTATATGTTCAATTTAAGGGGAAACCAACGAACTAGTGGGGAACTGTCTCGCAAAGAGGGAGGAAAGATATTTGGTTCAGGTTCTCGTACTCCAGTAGCGATTACCATATTAGTAAAGAATAAAGCAGATAATACAAAGAAAGCGCAGATACATTATTACGACATAGGCGACTATTTGAGCCGCGAGGACAAATTGCATATCATTAGGCAGTTTGGGAGTATACGGAATATTTCTTGGAATATCCTTCAACCTAATGAACACGGGGATTGGATAAATCATCGTAACGAAATGTTTAAGCAATTTATTCCTATTGAACCTGAAAAGAAATTTGATGGAAAATCTAAATCTTTCTTTGTCACATATTCATTAGGCATAGCTTCTGCAAGAGATTCTTGGGTTTATAATTACGCTAAAGAATCTGTTACCTATAATATGAGACGGACTATAGCATTCTATAACCAGCAAAGAGAAGCATTGGTTTCAAAGCAAATATCTACATTATCCTACGATTCAATAAAAATCAGTTGGAATGACAGTTTAATCAACAATTGCGTCAATAACAAGGCATTGAAATTTGACGAGCAAAACATAGTGAAAGGATTGTATAGACCATTTCAACAGATGTGCTTATACTTTGATAAAAACTTTATTCAACGTCCTTATCAAAATATGCGTCTTTTCCCTACTCCCAACCACAAAAACCTTGTGATTTGTGTGTCAGGAATAGGGGCAAACAAAGACTTTTCAGCAATTATCACAGATTGTATTCCTGACTTGCAACTTCAATTTAACGGACAATGTTTTCCTCTCTATTGGTATGACAGCAGCGATGCTGATGTTGTCGACTTATTCAATCAAGGAGCGGAAAAGCCAATGGATAGATATGTGCGTAAAGACGGAGTAACCGATTGGATATTAAGTACAGCCCGTAAGCAATACGGGTACAAAGTGACGAAAGAAGACATCTTCTATTACGTCTACGGGCTGCTCCATTCCCCCGACTATCGTACCACCTTTGCCACAGATTTGAAAAAGTCCTTGCCTCGCCTACCGTTGGTAGAAAAAACGGATGACTTCTGGACGTTCAGCAAAGCCGGACGTGAGCTTGCCGACCTACATCTGAATTATGAAACAATAGAGCCTTATCGAAAATGTATTGTCTCGTTCGCACCGTTGACAAACAAAGGAGACAAGATAAACTATCACGTAGAGAAAATGCGTTTCGGCAAAATTGATAGTAAGACATCCGACAAAAGTATCATCCATTATAACCATTCCATTTCCATTACCGGAATCCCTGTCGAAGCCTACGAATATGTGGTCAATGGCAAATCTGCTATCGAATGGATAATGGAACGTTATGCCATCACCACAGACAAGAAAAGTGGCATCACTAACGACCCGAACGACTGGGCACGTGAGCATAACGATGAGAAATACATTCTCAACCTCCTGCTCCGCGTGATTAATGTGTCGGTGCAGACGGTGGAGATTGTGAAAGAATTACCGAAATTAAAATTTGAATAAGAAACAACCATGAATCATTTTACAAAATTAAGGCTGTACCATAAGGCCATGCAAACAAAATATGGAGTTTTTAATAGGATTTGCGGTAGTTTTTATTGGCTATCTGTTTTGGTCACATTGCTCGTTAAAGCACTCTCAAGAACAAATAAGAAAAGATTATATTGCGCATATTCAAAAAGCCGATAGTTTATATATTCATTGGACTGAATATAATAATGCTGTTATACAAAATTCTCAAAAGGTAAATAATGCAATGCTCGCTGATTCAATAATCAAATTGACATTATCCAATAAGTATAGACTATCAAGGAATCAATATAATAGCTTAATATTGGTGCTAAACTCTCATTTTGCAAAAATGGATTCTCTGCATAAGCAATATGATGAAAAACTACTACGTGATTCTTTACGACTAAACACTGAACGAGAATTATTAGAGGGACAAACTAAAACAATGCTTGAGCTCCATCTTAATAAAATAGAGCATGAATATAGCAATATAACCATGTGGGGAGCTGTCTTAACCATCCTATTTCTTGTATTTAGTTTTTATTCGATTTACAAAATGGATGAACTTATCCAACAGGGAAACGAGGGTGTAAAAGATATAAAAGATATAAAGAAAGAAGGTAGACAGAATCTTGATCAGCTAAAAAAAGAAAAAGAGGATATAGTAAACAATATGCAGGGACAACTTAGTGAATCTGTTGCAGTAATGAATGATATTCAGAAGAAAACAGAAATACAATTTAAAAATGCTGCAGAAAATATGACTTCTGTTCAAACTGGTTTGATATCTAACTATCAAAAAGTACTTGATGATTTTAGGGTACAAATTAACGTCTTTATTGAGAAGTATGATGAGAACTTGGTGCAAAAGCAACAAGAATTTGACGACTTAGTGACTCGAGTAAATGATATTCTTGATAAATTAAACGGTATGGATTCGAAAAAGGAGGACTAAAGTATGAATAATAATCAATTATATCTTAATTCATCAAATGAGCTGATGCAAGTAAGAAATATTCAGCGTCAAATATCTCAAAAAGAGTTGGAACTACAATTATTAGATATTAATGATAGATACAATTCTTACAATCCTTATTCATATTCTTCTAATAGCATAAAAAGGCAAAGTATAGAAATGGAGCTTTCAAATTTGAAGAATAATAGAGACTTACACCTTAGCTTTGCGATTGAGTTTGCTTTATCATTAGCTGAACAAGATTTGAGAGTTAATAATATGTTTTCAATGGCTAACATTGCCATTAGTTCTATAAACTCTTTCTTGCAATCACAAAGAATAAACTTTAGCCTCTCATATTCTATACAAATGAGATTGTCGCAAATATCTTCTCTACTTTATACAAATAGTAAATTTACAAGTTTGCGCTCTGAAATTAATCGATTAAAAACGCTGTGTAATATCTATTACTAATATGCCAACCGAATCTCAAAACATAGAATTCAAAGAATCTTGGTGCGACGAATACCAGAAATGGATTTGTGGTTTTGCCAATGCACAGGGTGGTGCGTTGTATATTGGTCTGCGCGATAATGGTGAAGTGTGCGGTGTACAGGATACCAAGAAGTTGATGGAGGACATCCCGAACAAGGTGCGTGACATGATGGGCATCTTGGTGGAAGTCAATTTGAGGGAAAAGGACGAAAAGCAATATCTGGAGATTGTGACGGATGCCTATCCTTATCCTATCAGCTTTCGTGGGAAGTATTACCAACGGAGCGGTGCGACCAATCAAGAACTGAAAGGGGCTGCACTCGATCGTTTTATGCTCCGCAAACAGGGTAAAACGTGGGATGGTGTGCCTGTACCTTATCTGAAAGCGAAAGACTTGGATAACGCCACATTCGATTTGTTCCGCAAGTATGCCAAGCGGAGTGGACGCATGGAGGAAGTGGACTTGATGGATGATAATCACGGACTGTTGGAGAAACTGCGGCTCTATGAAGGCAATTATCTGAAACGCGCTGCCGCTTTGTTGTTCCATCCCGACCCGGAACAATACGTAACCGGAGCGTTTGTAAAGGTCGGCTTCTTCCGCGAAGGCATGGATTTGGTGTATCAGGACGAAGTGCACGGTAATCTGTTCCAGCAAATTGTGAAGCTGATGGACTTACTGTGTACCAAATATATGAAAGCAATCATTACCTACGAGGGCATCCAACGGATAGAGACATTGCCCATGCCTCGTGAGGCTTTGCGTGAGGCGTTATTAAATGCCTGCATCAACAAAGACTACGCTGAACATTCTCCCATCCAAATCCGCGTGTATGAAAACAAGTTGGAGATAATAAACGGTGGAGTATTGCCCGAAGGATGGACTGTGGAAACCTTATTGTCTTCTCATCGGAGTATGCCGTACAACCCTGATATAGCCAACGCATTCTTCCGTGCAGGTGAGATTGAGGCATGGGGACGCGGTATTGAGCGCATCATCACGGCTTGTAAGAATGACGGTTTCTCTACGCCGGAGTTCCGCTATGAAGCTTCGGGTATATGGACAATTTTTAAGTTTGAGTACCCGGAAAGGGCGACAATCCAAAGCGACCAGAAAACGACCAGAAAACGACCAGAAAATAACCGAGATAAACAGGAAGATGCTATTCTTGAACTTATTAAAGGGAATCCCTATATTTCAAGAAAAGAGATTTCTGGTCGAGTAGGACTACATGAAAGTAGTGTGAAAAGGCGATTAGTTTCACTTCAAGAGAAAGGAGCAATTAAGCGTGTAGGGCCGGATAAGGGCGGTTATTGGGAAGTCCAAAAAGAATTTTGAATCAAGGTGGAGAAGTTTCTGTGATTATGTGCTTGACATACAGAAAAAAGTCGTATATTTGTAATCAATAAAGGAAACCTCCACGCAACCTGACGCAGAACGCTGCAACAATCCAGTGGAGCAATAGCGGGAGATTACGCTACTTACAGAAAGATAAATCAAAGATATTCAGCCACTTGAATCAATGATTCGATTCTATGTGGCAGTCTTTCATGCAGAATGCAGCATGATAACCGAGAATGATTTGGAACTATGCACCGAAGGCCAACCTGTTTCCACTGTCTTTGCCCTCAAAAACGCCGAACAGGAAAAAGAACGCATTCGCCGTGCTTTGGGACAAGCGAACGGCAATAGAAGCATTGCTGCCAGTCTGTTGGAAATAGGACGCTCAATGCTCTATCGGAAGATGCAGGACTATGGAATGCTGTAACTCTGTTGTAAGTCTTGCCTTTCTGTCCTTTGGAAAATCCTCACAGAAAGTTAAAAAGCGGAGATTTTTAGGTGGTTATTAGGTGGTTTGAAAAATAATTTATACTTTTACATATGAAGAGTTGTTTGACAGCAATGAGCGGTAAAACGCTGAAATAAAGACCGTTGCTAAGTCATTACCTGAAATTTTGAATATCCTCATAACTCTCTCATTCTAAAATATCTGCAAAAACTTATCGGATTTTATATTAAAACATTGATTTTATTGGCTTTATAAGGAAATAGTCTTATCTTTGTAGGGCATTACATGTCTATTTTGCCGACTGGAAGCCAAGGAACCTTTAGTCGTAAACGACTACGAACATATTAAAAATATGTTCGTAGTTTCGCGATATTACGGTTCTGTCCCCGTGTGGAGGGTTAATGCCCCCACTGTATCCTAGGCTTCGGCATAGATATGTAATGCAACGGGTCAGCAGGACCGTATTTTCTTATAATTGATTTAGAAAACTTGACTCTGTAAAGACTCTGTAAATGGCCCTGTAAATGGGAAAATTTAGCAATATAAATATTATTTTATGTATCGCTTATCGTATTGATTGAGTAATGAAACGTACGATATAGTTTAGTGATTATGTAGAGTACAATTCTCAAAGTTATGTTTTGACGTTCGGGATAAAACTCTTTTTCCTCTTACTGAACTATCTGAATTTTTCAGATAGTTGCATCTTCTTGTACTTCTTCTGATTCGTAATAATGGAAGTCTTTTTATCTTTTTGTATATTAATCTGAATATTGATTTGGGTAAGAGAGTGTACGTTAAATATAATTATGGTTTGAGATGGTTATTCTAATGTAAATGTAATACTTCGCTTAACTTATCCTCAATAATTTTCTTCTCATTACTACCAATAGTAGACAATCTCACTAACGGAATTCCGTACAACTCTAAAATATGATTCTTTTTAATATCACGTTCTGATTGACTTGTCCCCGATTTGTGGAGTGTATAACCATCTGTTTCAATAGCCAATACCGGTTGTTTGCTCACACGATTATAAATTAGAAAATCAATATGAGTATTTATATTTGCAGCATATTTGCTTTCCTCTTTATTCAATAGAGAATAATCCTGAATCAACATATAGAGTGGTAAATGGCAAATGATATTCAAATGACGCATATTGATATTTTCTTTCAGGATATCTTCAAGTAATGCAAATGTAAGATTCTCGGAATCGTATTCGGATATTTTCTTGTGTTTCTTCAAATAGGCAATTCGGGCATCTGTATATTGCTCATATAGATAATCGAATATAGAATGAATCTTACTGGTGGAAATAGTACCATTGTTATATTCGATATAAGCGATCAAATCGCTGATATTGCAGTCTTTGGGTTGTTCGTTTCCCGATATGACTAAATAGAATTGTGACTTAGCCCGCGAAACAGCAACATTGAGCAGGTTGGGATCGTCGGAAAAGGAAGTGATGACATCGTCGACAGTGGTCATAATGATAGCATCCTTTTCTCTTCCTTGAAACTTATGGACTGTTGCGACATCAATATCCTCTTCAAGTGCGGATTTTACTGCATCTACTTGTTTGTTATATGGTGCTATGACGCCAATTTCATCTGTTTCATAAGATAGATTCGGTAGTACTTCCTCTTTGATAACATCTATTTCCCGTTGATTCATGTGGCTGCGGGAGTGGTTACCTTTGGCTGTCCGTATGGCACAAATGACATCCTCTTCTCCTTTATCACGTGTCATGATGACGAGATCGCCACCATAAAATTTCTGATTACAGAAGTTGATGATTCGGGGATGGCATCGATAATGTTCCCGTAACAAGGTCTGCGGTACAAATGACCAATCGGGGATAAAGTTTAGATGACTTCGATGGATGGCTCTTTCTCGTCCAAAATTGGCATATGTTTTTTAAGCGCTTCTATAATTCTTTCTTTTTTATCCGTTTTCATCATTCTCAGAATCAATTTAGGATATTCATTTGATGATAACTTTAGAATACCTGAAATTTGGAGGTGTAAGCTTTTCCGATTATAGATTTTCAGTAGGTTATCATAATCTTGCGATGCAACTATGGCATCAATTTTCTGTTTAGATTGGTTATATATTTGCGGAATATCAATAGAATTCACAATCTTTTGTGCTTGCGCCTCTAAAGCTTCCATTGTATTTTCACTAGGTTTTGTGTAACATTGAAGTTTATGGCGGATTTCTCTAGAACAAATTGAACATAGTTGTAAATCATATTCTCCTTCAAACTTGTTGAATAAAAACTGTTTTACCTGATTAAATGTTTCATTAGGTTCTAATGCTTGGTTCTCTGCCACTAATTTTATTATATCCTCGATTAGGTATAAATTTTCGACTTCAGCCACATCTAGCGTGTAAATATTCGATTCCTTATAGCATGAAATCTCCGCTTCTGTCATATAATCACGATCTATTAGCCCTTTTATGCTGTAATTATGCATGTTTTTTATTCGCTCATTATTGAATGATTTTGTCATTTCTATGACTTTAGAGCAATCATGGCATGGAATTATGTTATAGTTACTGTAAACGAAAGGGTATAATTGATTATCGTAACTTCCTCTTTCTCCTTCGACAAATAGAACAGGTTTTCTATTGCCTAATACCTCAAACATTAAACTATCAGGAATATTTTCATCGGGATCTAATATTTTAATATCCCATCGGTTATTGCCAAAATATGACTTAACCCATATTTTAGTTGCTTCTTTTCTTGAAGCAGCAAAGTCTAAATCATGAGTTATATATATGAATGTTTTGTTTGGACAGAATTCTTCAATTTTATCCCATAAACGATACATAATAGATTTGTGCAAATGTATTTCAGGTTCATCTATTATGATTGTCATATTATTCGGCGCAATAAGGCATTGACCTAATAGATAAATTGTTACTCTTTCTCCATCAGACATTTCTTTGGCATGATATTCCTCTGATGAAGTGGTTTTGGCTTTTATCTTTGCATCCTCAAGAATAATTTGTCTATGAGGATATATAGCATTCCATATAGAAGTAATTTTGTCTATAATCATTTGTGGAACATCAGCTTTCGTTTCACCTCTTTTTTCTTTATCCTTACAGTCTATAACATAAGCTCTATCTTCTTTATTTAAACGGGCAAAGATAGCAGATAAAACGCTGTCATAATCATCTATTAGTTTAGTAGTTAATCCATTCCCCCAATTCCATTTGTAATTTTTATCATGGTGAAGTTCTTCACCATAATATATTTTATTCCATGCCGCTTCTTCGCTTTTGATAGTGATACTATCCGGGATTGACAATGCTCTTTGAGCTGAAATTCTAAGGACTTCTCCATTTGCTGATTGCTGTTCAATCCAAGCACCTAGATGGCTTTTTCCACTTCCATTTGCGCCTACAATAACAAAATTTTGTACACTCTCAATTTTTGTAGGTTTATTGTTCACAGGTATGATTATAGACTTGTTACTCATTGTTTTTTTCTGATAAATTATTGTATTTGATGTTTGGTTCAGCAGCTATGGTGTATGAACTGCTTTCAGGAAACTCAGATTTCTTCGGGGCTTTCTGATAAAGAGGTTCTGAATCATCATTATCCGTCCATTGTTCGCATTGACGAATGACTGTTTCCAAAGCATTAGCAGCTTCCTCGGGCGGATATTTATATTTCTTCAGCAACCGCTTTATCATTTTGCGCATTCCGGCTCTGGCAGATTCTTTTTTCTACCAGTCAATGTTAGTTATCTCTTAATTTAGCTTCTATCTCTTCAATGGTAGGCATGGTACCTTCCACTTTTTCGGGATAGAACTTCTCCAGATCATATTCGGAAATACCCAAAGGTTGGCTGCTCGACTCCAAAGCATACTGAGCTTGTATGCGGTCTTTCTCTTTGCAAATCAGTAAGCCGATGGTTGGGTTATCCCGTCCTTCCTTACGCAGCAAATGATTGCAGGCTACCACATATCCACCTAATTGACCGATGTCGGCAAAAGCAAATTTACCGATCTTTACCTCTACCACTACATAGCAGGAAAGCGAAAGATTATAAAAGAGCAAGTCGATAAAGTTTTCCGTTTCGCCTATTTCTAAACGATATTCTTTGCCCACATAAGCGAAACCCGTACCCAGTTCAATCAGGAATCGGGTAATGTTATTCAGTAGAGCATTTTTGAGCAATCGTTCATTGTAACGCCCAGTTATACCCGTGAAAGCAAAATTGTAGGGGTCTTTGGTCAACTCCTGTGCAAGGTCGCTCATCGCATCGGGCAATGTTTTTGTAAAGTTAGTCAGTGCCTTGCCCTGCCGCTCATAAAGGTCGGTGCTAATGAAATTGAGCAGCATACTACGACTCCAGCCGTTCTCCACCGTCTGGTGAACATAGAACAGAGCTTTGTCTATATCGTCTTTCACTTTATCCATTATCAAGCAATGGTGTCTCCATGGGACTTCAAATATTCCACCAAGTTGGTGGAAAGTTTTCAGAGCATCCTTATATAACAAATAAAACTTCCTACAATAGTAGATATTGCTCTTTGACAAACCAGCTGCATTGGGTATAGCTTCACGTAAATCTTTGCTCAATTGAGTGATAACACTTTCGCCCCAGCGTTCTTCTACGTGCAATTCAACAATGTCACGACCTAAAAGCCAGTTGAATTTCAACTGTTCCACATTTACTTTCACCGCTGCCTTTATTTGGCTTTGACGATAGCGACCGCAAAGGTCTTTCACCCATTGCAGATATTCTTTATCAAGTATGTTTATTGACTTGTTCATCGTAATCTATAATACTTCAGTTGCGTTAATTTTTAGTTCTCTTGACATCAGCTTCGGGAGAAGTGTGTCGCGTAGAATTGTTAACCTAATACTTTCCTGTTCATTTCTTAGTATTTGGTCGAAATACGGTTTATTTATCTGCCTATTTTTGTAAAACAGATGATTCTTATTGTTATATGTATTGTATCTTATCCGCATTTTAATTAATGTATTAAAAGTAGAAATTAATTTCCATTGTGCTGTCGTACTTTAAATGAGAAGTAAATGTAGGCATTATTATTGATGTGATTGTTATAGTTGGAGTAAAATTTATTCTTTTGGTTGTTAGAATATGCAGAAACTTCTATTCTAACAAAAAAAATGATTTGCAATGAACATTCTAATGCAAGTTTAATACTTCGCTTAACTTATCTCCAATAATTTTCTTCTCATTACTACCGATAGTAGACAATCTCACCAACGGAATTCCGTACAACTCTAAGATATGATCCTTTTTAATATCGCGTTCTGATTGACTCGTCCCCGATTTATGGAATGTATAACCATCTGTTTCAATAGCCAATACCGGTTGTTTACTCACACGATTATAAATTAGAAAATCAATATGAGTATTTATATTTGCAGCATATTTGCTTTCCTCTTCATTCAATAGAGAATAATCCTGAATCAACATATAGAGTGGTAAATGGCAAATGATATTCAAATGACGCATATTGATATTCTCTTTCAGGATATCCTCGAGTAAGGCGAATGTAAGATTCTCGGAATCGTATTCGGATATTTTCTTGTGTTTCTTCAAATAGGCAATTCGGGCATCTGTGTATTGCTCATATAGATAATCGAATATAGAATGAATTTTACTGGTGGAAACAGTGCCATTGTTATATTCGATATAAGCAATCAAATCGCTGATATTGCAGTCTTTGGGTTGTTCGTTTCCCGATACGACTAAATAGAATTGTGACTTAGCCCGCGAAACAGCAACATTGAGCAGGTTGGGATCGTCGGAAAAGGAAGTGATGACATCGTCGACAGTGGTCATAATGATAGCATCTTTTTCTCTTCCCTGAAACTTATGGACTGTTGCAACGTCAATATCCTCTTCAAGTGCGGATTTTACTGCATCTACTTGTTTGTTATATGGAGCTATGACGCCAATTTCATCTGTTTCATAAGATAGATTCGGTAGTACTTCCTCTTTGATAACATCTATTTCCCGTTGATTCATGTGACTGCGGGAGTGATAACCTTTGGCTGTCCGTATGGCACAAATGACATCCTCTTCTCCTTTATCACGTGTCATGATGACGAGATCTCCACCATAAAATTTCTGATTACAGAAGTTGATGATTCGAGGATGGCATCGATAATGTTCCCGTAACAAGGTCTGTGGTACATTCGGAATAACTTTGCAGATGGATTGCAAAAAACTCATATTGGCACAATCATATTCCGGCTTAATCAGGCACGCATTAGCGATAAAGTTTAGCTTTTCCTTATTTTCTTCCGTGACCACATTGGGAAGTTGCATGGTGTCACCGACAATGATTGCATTTTTAGCACATGACAAGGCTAAAGCTCCGGTTTCAACGGAAACCTGTGACGCTTCGTCCATAATGATATAATCATATACGGCATCTCGTTGCAGACTGCCTAATGATGAAAAGGTAGTGCTTAATATGATAGGATATTCTTTTTGTACCTCTCGCCAATTATTTTTTAGATCAGGGAGCGTAAAGATGGGCTTGTCATGATTATTGCCATAGGTATGAAATAACTGATTCTTTAGATATTTCATTGATGTATCGGCCATTTGTCTAGCCATTTCTGCTGCATCTTTGTTGGCAAGCTCCTTTTCTAATGTGTCTATTTCAACTTCCAGTTCTGCATACTTTGTTTGGTAGAATAAGATTTGGAAGTCGGCGATAATCAAACTCATCTCCCGTTTATAGAAACCTTTATCGGGGATTTTACAAATCGTTTTGCTCCTGAATTTAAAGAATAACCATTTCAACCGTTGAATAAAAGCTGCTATTCCCCGAAGACTTGATGATTGCTCTTTTTCTGCAAATTGTTGACATTCATTCCATAAATTCAGAAGGTCTGCCGAGTTGGAACTCTTTCGTTGTTGGAGAGTAATTTCTTTTGTTCCGAACTCTTGCAGATAATGTTGCCACTCTATTTTTAAAGCTTGTATTTCCTGTCTTGCCATGGCAAGGCGTTCCTGTTTGGAAAATATGCTTTTTAGTTCTTCTGTCTGATGATGTATCTGATTGAGAAATTGAGGTTGGTCGGCATCTGCATCATGCCATGACTCAAAGTTCTCCGGATATTGTTTTTCCTCTTCTTGAGTTTCGATGAATTTCTCTTTGTTAGCTGTGCTACCAAGCAATGCAACAATGAATCCCATATCGTATTTGGATAACTTCTCAAGTACATTGACGATGGCGGAGTTATTATTAGATACTACCTGAACAGTCTTACCACGCACAAGGATATTGGCAATGATGTTCAGAATCGTTTGTGTCTTTCCGGTTCCCGGAGGTCCTTGCACAACACTGATTTGATTCTCAAAAGCTGCCTGGACTGCTTTTTGCTGGCTTGCATTACAACCGAAAGGAAAAATCAAGGTTGAGGCAGTCTGGGTCTGTATTTTATATTTTTGAGGATTCAGATATACAGCAATAGCTCTGTTGTTTGCGATGAAATGAATCTTTTCATATTGTTTTGCCAATAGCTTCGTTCCGTCATCAGTTTTCAATTCGTTCGCATCGGCAACTTTCTTCAAATATTCGAATATACTTTTCGAACGACTCTCTCCCAAGCATGATTCGATAATTTCTAAGTCTTTTTCTCTGTAATCATACTCTTTACCATTCAGAAAACGAATGTGCCAATAGTTGTGTGATCCGGCCTTAAAAATAGATAAGGTTTTGATGTTTGATAAAGTTCTCCCTTTACTGATTATTTGATAATTATTGGGGTCCGGTTTGTCAGGATCAGTCAGCCAAAGGACATTTTCTTCTTTGTAAGTATACACGCTGGGAACATTTCGGAATACTATCTTATAGCTGCCATCATAATTCTGGCAGCTTTCTATTTCGGGAGTCTTGATTTGACCTTTTATAATAATCAGATTTTCGGAAGTATCTATCATAGGCTTGTGTGTAAATATAATAAGTCGTGCTGCTGTTTTTATTTATTATTTTGGATATAAAAGTAAGAATATTTTCCAGAATATCAAAGCTGAAGTAGAAAAAACAGTGAATGACTTTATTCAGCTTTGTATTGTTATAAATGTAGAGTGAGATTCGGTTTGGGAGTATTGAACGTGATAAAAGAGATTTGTTTTGCCAATGAAATCATTATCTTTGCAAGGTATACATTAATGAACAAGGAGGATATTATGCTTGGATACACATATATTGAACACGGAAAGTTTGAATTGCAGGAGAAAGCGAGACCGGAAATAAAGGATTCACGGGATGCAATCGTGCGTGTAACACTTGGTAGCATCTGCACCAGTGATCTTCATATTAAACATGGCAGTGTACCGCGTGCTGTGCCCGGAATAACTGTCGGGCATGAGATGGTAGGTGTAGTAGAACAAGTGGGGGCTGATGTCACTTCGGTGAAGCCTGGTGACAGAGTGACTGTGAATGTCGAAACTTTCTGCGGTGAGTGTTTTTTCTGTAAGCATGGATATGTGAATAACTGTACTGATCCTAATGGCGGTTGGGCTTTAGGTTGTCGAATTGATGGCGGTCAGGCGGAATATGTCAGAGTTCCTTATGCGGATCAAGGTTTGAATCGTATTCCGGATACAGTGAGTGATGAACAAGCTTTGTTTGTCGGTGATGTGCTTGCAACAGGTTTTTGGGCAGCATGCATCTCGGAAATAACCGCGGAAGATACTGTTCTTATCATCGGTGCCGGACCTACCGGGATTTGTACTTTGTTGTGTGTGATGCTGAAGAAGCCAAAACGCATTATTATCTGTGAGAAGTCTCCTGAAAGAATTCGGTTTGTCCGCGAGCATTATCCTGATGTGTTGGTGACTGAACCGGAAAACTGCAAGGATTTTGTTCTCAAGAATAGTGACCATGGTGGTGCAGATGTCGTTTTGGAAGTGGCAGGGAGTGACGATTCCTTCCATTTGGCTTGGAATTGTGCCCGTCCTAATGCTATTGTCACGATTGTAGCCCTCTATGATAAACCACAACTTCTTCCTTTACCTGATATGTATGGCAAGAATTTGGTTTTTAAAACAGGTGGAGTGGATGGCTGCGATTGTAACGAGATTCTCATGCTGATTGAGGAAGGTAAAATTGATACAACTCCTCTTATTACACATCGATTTCCATTAAATGAGATTGAGGAAGCTTACCGTATTTTCGAGAACAAGTTGGATGGGGTTATTAAAGTAGCTATATCAGGAAATAAATAAAAATAGAATTTTTGTATGAAGAATATACTGATAGTAAGTAATAATGATATGTGCCGCAGTCGTATGGCACAGGAAATTTTGAACTCCTTCGGTAGAGGGATGAAGATTAGTACTGCCGGTATTTTGGCTGGAAATTCTGTTCCTGACGTTGTTTGCCAAGTGATGGAACAAAATGGATATGACTTTTCGCGTAGAAAGCCCTGTGACGTTGCGACGTATGCCCAACAGACATGGGATTATGTCATTACCCTTTGTCCGGAAGCGGAGGAAGTGCAAAAGGAAATGCAGAGTGTAGTGAGAAAATACGTTTCTTTCAACTTTACAGATCCCTTTCAGGGAGGAATTCATGTAGAAGATGAGCAGGAAGAACGGGTTAGGGCACTATATGACATCATGCATAAAGAACTGTATGAGTTCTTTCGGAGTGAATTGATGGAAAAGTTGTTGCCTCGCTGTTCCTGTGGCGCAAATACGTATTGTAGGTGTGAGTAGGAATTAAGTAATCATATATGTACATCATCCGGTAATGGTGGCAGAATTGCGTCATTTTGAACGCGAAGTTGCCAGAAAGCAATAGCGGATGCGGCGGCTACATTGAGAGAATCGACACCGTTTGCCATAGGAATGCGGACTACATAGTCCGCCTCATTAATTGTTTCGTTTTGAAGACCATCCCCCTCTGTTCCCATTACGATGGCTAACTTGGGTTCGGTTGCTAAGATAGGATTATCGATAGAGATTGATTTCTCCGTGAGTGCCATAGCGACTGTACGGAAACCCAGTTTGCGCAACTCATTGGGAGAACCGTCCAACCAAGTCCATGGTATCAGGAAGACAGAACCCATCGAAACCCTGACTGCACGTCGGTTTAACGGATCACAAGAATTGCGTGTTAATAATATAGCATCTATCCCCAAGGCGGCTGCGGAACGGAAGATGGCTCCGATATTAGTAGCGTCTACCACGCCCTCAATGACTACGATCCGCCGGGCTTTCCGACACACCTCCTCTACACTTGGTAGTGCCCGACGACGCATGGCACAGAGGACACCGCGCGTCAGTGTATATCCGGTCAATGTGGCAAGTAACTTTCTTTCACCGGTATAGACAGGTATATCACCACAACGTTCAATGATGCCAGCGGCATCACCAGTGATATGCTTCTGTTCACACAAGAGGGCTAAAGGCTCATAACCAGCATTCAGAGCTACATGGATAACTTTGGGGCTTTCTGCAATAAGCAATCCCTTATCAGGCTCGATACGATTCCGTAATTGAGCTTCGGTGAGGGTACTGAATATTTCTACTCCGGAGTCTGTTAAGGATGATATTTCTATAATGGGCATAGTGATTTCTTTAAACGATCTATTTTATTGCAGCAATGATAGTATGCGCTTCTTACTTACCGATGCAAAAATGTTGAAAGATATTTTGAAGCACCATATCATTCGTAACCTCCCCCGCTATGTCCGAAATAAAGAAGATACACTCTCGTATGTCTTGCGAAAGAAAATCCCCGGAAATCTGCGAATCAAGTCCGTTTTGTACTCTATGAATAGCTTCCAAAGCTTTGTTTAAAGCTTCGTAATGTCTTACGTTTGTCACAATAATATCATTCTGTGTCACTGTAGGCAAGTGTGCGGCATCAATAAGCATTTTTTGTAGCTCACTTGTATTCTTCCGTTGTTTGGCCGAGATGAAAATAGATTCCGTAGATTCTTTGGGGAAGTCTTTTAATAAAGATAATACATTCTCTTTCTGTTTATCTTCAATCAAATCAGCCTTATTGAATACAACAATCAAATGTTTTCCTTCGCAACGTGGAATTATTTTCTCCGATAACTGTTCAATTTGAGAAGCGGCATTCACAGCATCTACCATCCAAAGAACAATCTCCGCCTGATCCAACTTCTGAAAAGTACGTTCAATACCCAAACTTTCAATCGTGTCATTGGTTTCCCGGATTCCGGCGGTATCAATGAACCGGAAAGTGATTCCTCCGATATTGACAGTATCTTCGATTACATCACGTGTTGTCCCGTGAATATCACTGACAATGGCTTTATCCTCATTCAATAATACATTCAGTAAAGTCGATTTTCCGGCATTTGTTTCACCGATGATAGCTACGGGAACACCATTCTTAATGGCGTTGCCGACACTAAATGAATGAGCCAACCGCGAAATGACCTGTTCAATTTCATCTGCCAGTTTCCTTAATGCCGAACGATCGGCAAATTCCACATCCTCTTCGCTGAAATCCAACTCCAATTCAATCATGGAAGTGAAATTCAACAACTTGTTGCGTAGATCTGTCAGCTCTTTACTGAATCCACCCCGCATCTGGCTCATTGCCAATCGGTGAGTGGCAGCAGATGAAGAAGCAATCAAGTCCGCCACAGCTTCTGCCTGACTTAAATCCATCTTTCCATTGAGGAAAGCACGTTGTGTATATTCTCCCGGCTGGGCCATGCGGCAACCGTTTTTAATAAGCAACTGCATCACCTGTTGAAGAATATAAGTGGAACCATGACACGTGATTTCCGTGCTGTCTTCTCCCGTATATGAATGAGGAGCACGGAAAAGGCTGACGAGCACTTCATCAATCATCTCGTCTTCGTCATAAATACGCCCGAATGTCAAAGTATATGGTTTTTGTTCGCTCAATAATTTGCCAGCTTTGGCTGGCTTGAAGATGCTGCCGGTAATAGAAATAGCTTCCGGACCGGAAACGCGGATGCTTCCGATAGCACCGCCTTGAGCGGTAGCGATGGCACAGATAGTATCTTGAATCATTGTTTTTTCTTTTTGGATGAGCAAAGATAATTGTTTCTAAGTAAAAAACAGAAAATTGAGCACAACTTGTGCTTTATTTGTTTATATTTGCTGCCATGCAGTGGTACACCAAACAAAATAAAACAATAATGCTTATGGAACCAGCGATTAATTTATATTCTTCCAATGAAAAGAGTGAACTCATACGGGAGAACTCACAAGAAATACTTTCTGTCCTTGCAGCTCATCAAATAGCTTTGTGGGAATATGATATCATTACGGGCAAATGCTCCTTTTCAAACGATTATTTTTTTACACTGGAATTAAAGGATGCCGGGATCATTTTTGAAGATATAGATGATTTCTATCGGTTTATTCATCCGGAAGATATTGAATTCTATAAACAAGCCTTTGCAGAAATGCTTTCATCAGACTCTAAGACCTCACAAATTAGAGTTCGTTGTATAAGTGAACAAGGGAAAGTAATTTGGCTGGAAGATCATTTTCTGTCTTACAAAGAGAGTTGCGAAAGTCATCCGGGTAAACTGCTGGCATATACGGTGAACGTCACTTCACAATGTGAAAAGGAGCAACATATCAAATATCTGGAAGAGTATAATCGCAAAATAATTGAAGCATTGCCGGAATTCATTTTTATTTTTGATGATAATTTCTTTATTACCGATGTCCTGATGGCACCGGGAACGATATTGCTTCACCCTGTGGAAGTGCTACGCGGAGCAGATGGACGATCTATTTATTCACCGGAGGTTAGCGACTTGTTCATTTGTAACATTAGGGAATGTTTGCGTGATGGTAAGTTGAAGGAAATAGAATATCCGCTTGAAGTGGATGGAAGTCTGCATTATTTTCAGGCACGTATCGCCCCCTTTGAAGGAAACAGGGTACTTGCGTTGATACATGATATCGGAGACCGGATTCAGCGTTCGCAGGAATTGATCGAAGCTAAACGTCGTGCGGAAGATGCTGATAAAATGAAGTCGGTCTTTTTAGCTAATATGAGCCATGAAATTCGTACTCCGTTGAATGCTATTGTCGGTTTTTCGGAGATTATCGCAGTGACAGAAAGTGAAGAAGAGAAAATGGAGTATCTGGAAATTATTCAGAGAAATAGCAACCTGTTACTGCAGTTGATTAATGATATTTTAGACCTTTCCCGTATTGAATCCGGCAAATCGGAAATGCATTTCCAGCAGGTTGAGATCGCAGGACTAGTGGAAGAAGTGGAAAAAGTGCACCAGCTGAAGATGAAGTCGAATGTAGAATTGAAAGTGATTCGTCCCGAAGGAGAATACTGGACTTCTACTGATCGTAACCGTGTGATGCAGGTATTGTTCAATTTCTTGTCGAACGCAATTAAAAATACGGAAAAGGGAAGTATAACTTTAGGCTTGAAACATGAAGGCTCCTGGCTGAAACTGTATGTCAGCGATACGGGTTGCGGTATATCCAAAGAGAAACTCCCTCAAATTTTCACCCGGTTTGAGAAACTGAATGATTTTGTGCAAGGCACCGGATTAGGGCTTTCAATTTGTAAAAGCATTGTAGAACGACTGGGCGGCCGTATCGAGGTAACTTCAGAATTGGGGCAGGGGAGTACGTTTGCACTCTATTTGCCTTATCAGGAAGTACCGAAAGAAGTTGCTGAAAGAAGCCTCTCACATAAGAAGAACGTCGATGAGGATAAACGTAAAAAGATATTAGTGGTAGAAGACATTGAGTCGAACTTTGTCCAACTTAATATTCTTCTGAATAAGGAATATATTATTTCATGGGTACGCAACGGACAGGAAGCCATCAATAGTTTTATCCGCGAAAAGCCGGATTTGATTCTGATGGATATTCGTATGCCGATCATGGACGGTATTCAAGCCACTGAAAAGATCCGTACTATTTCTCTGACTGTGCCTATTATTGCAGTGACCGCGTATGCTTTCTATACTGAACAGCAACAGGCTATTCAGGCAGGATGCAACGCTGTTATCTCAAAGCCCTATTCTTTGGAAAGGTTGAAAGAGACAATAGAATCTTATATCGGATAATTAATTTTCTAAAAGAGAACTAACATTCTGAATGTTGTAGTGTTATTTATTATATAGTAGTAACATTATAATATATTAGAATATGGAGAAAGTGAAAAAGATAGTCCTTATCGGGGCAAGCGGCTTTGTGGGCTCTGCCCTTCTGAATGAAGCATTGAATCGTGGTTTCGAGGTTACGGCAGTGGTTCGTCATCCGGAAAAGATAAAGATAGAGAATGAAAATCTGAAAGTGGTGAAAGCCGATGTCTCCGCGCTTGATGAAGTGGCTGCCGTTTGTAAGGGTGCAGATGCTGTTATTAGTGCATTCAATCCGGGATGGAATAATCCTGATATATACGATGAAACAATCAAAGTTTATCTGACCATTATTGATGGAGTGAAGAAAGCGGGTGTTAATCGCTTTTTGATGGTAGGCGGTGCCGGTTCTTTGTTTATCGCTCCGGGCTTGCGTCTGATGGATTCCGGTGAAGTACCTGAAAATATATTGCCGGGAGTGAAAGCTCTAGGAGAGTTCTATCTGAACTTTTTAAAGAAAGAAAAGGAAATAGACTGGGTATTTTTCTCTCCGGCAGCGGATATGCGTCCGGGAGTACGTACAGGACGTTATCGGTTGGGAAAAGATGATATGATTGTAGATATTGTAGGAAACAGCCATATCTCTGTTGAAGATTATGCCGCCGCCATGATTGATGAACTGGAATATCCGAAACATCATCAGGAGAGATTTACAATTGGTTATTAATAAAAAAACAATGGCTTGAATCTACACATATTATCAGTGAAAGATTCAAGCCGTTATACATTCTTTTAATTGCAATTTTATTCTTTCGATTACAATTTAACTCTCCTGAATATAGATTTATATCCTGTCAAGTACTGTCTTAATTAGCGTATCGATTGTATTCTTATATCCGGTGTTGGCCTCTTTGATAAGTCGGTTGGCTATCACCATGCAGACGGTCATAGCCTTGTGTCCCATCAATCGGCTAAGTCCTGCCAAAGCTGAACTTTCCATTTCGAAGTTGGTAATTTTGTAACCTTTATATTCGAACGCTTCAATCTTATTATTTTGTTTCGGGTCTGCTAACGGGATACGAAGTTCACGTCCTTGAGGACCGAAGAAACCTCCGGCAGCGATTGTCACTCCACGTACCATGTCGTCTTTGGCGATCCGGTCAATCAATTCTTCATTGGCATCAATGACGTAAGGAGCAGGAGCGCACATATTTCCCGACCAACCCATGTGATTGAGGAAAGCACGTTCGAAAGGCAAATCGCATACGGCATTACGTCCGGCATAGAAATTCAGTAACCCGTCGAAACCGATGGACTTTTGTGAACAGACAAAAGTTCCGACAGGCGTATTGGGTTGCAGACCGCCACATGTGCCGATACGCACTAATTCCAGTTGGCGGAACTGATCCTTTTCTTCACGGGTGACAAAGTCGATATTGGCGAGTGCATCTAATTCATTCATTACGATGTCGATGTTATCGCAACCGATTCCTGTAGAGACTACCGTAATCCGTTTACTTTTGTAAGTACCCGTGATGGTTTTGAATTCGCGGCTTTCCACTTCACATTCTTTGTTTTCGAAATGAGAAGCTACGAGTGCTACACGTCCGGGGTCACCTACCAGGATTACTTTATCTGCCAACCATTCGGGTTTTACGTGAAGATGGAATACTGAACCGTCTTCATTGATTATCAATTCAGAGGATGGAAAGTACTTTTTCATGTCATTGAAAGGTTTTAGTTTTATAATAGGATTGTATCTATAAATAGAAACGCCGGAACCGGATTTAAGTTCAGAAGAAGTCTCTTTCTTTTTCCATAGGAAAGGGGAGAACGTCTTACGACTGAAATAAAATCGGATTCCGGCGTTTGTGAACGATTATTTGCTCAATGGCTGATTGCCAGCATTGCCTGTTGTCGGCTTGGCGATATTCTCACGCATGGAAGTATCAGCTTCGATATTCTTCATGCGATAATAATCCATGATGCCTAAGTTTCCACTGCGGAAAGCTTCAGCCATTGCTTTAGGAACTTCAGCTTCTGCTTCGATCACTTTGGCACGAGCTTCCTGTGCTTTTGCTTTCATTTCCTGTTCGGAAGCTACTGCCATAGCACGGCGCTCTTCAGCTTTTGCCTGTGCAATATTCTTATCTGCATTAGCCTGATCGATTTGCAGAGCCGCACCGATGTTCTTACCTATGTCGATGTCCGCAATATCAATAGACAGAATCTCGAAAGCAGTTCCTGCGTCCAGACCTTTACGAAGTACAAGTTTAGAGATAGAATCCGGATTCTCCAATACCGATTTATGGTTTTCAGAAGAACCGATAGACGAAACGATACCTTCACCTACACGGGCAAGGATCGTATCTTCACCTGCACCACCGACCAGCTGGCGGATATTGGCACGTACTGTAACACGAGCCTTAGCTATCAACTGGATACCGTCTTTCGCAACAGCCGTTACAGGAGGAGTATCAATCACTTTCGGGTTTACAGACATCTGTACAGCTTCGAATACGTCACGTCCTGCCAGGTCGATAGCAGTAGCCATCTGGAAAGGCAATTCGATGTTGGCTTTCGATGCCGATACTAAGGCGTGAACTACCTTTTCTACGTGTCCGCCAGCCAGATAATGGGCTTCCAGTTCGTCGCGGGTGATATTTTTCAGACCGGCTTTGTGGGCTTCGATCATTCCCGGAACGATGATATACGGCGGAACGTTACGTATACGCATTAAGAATAGTTGTATCAGCGAGATGTTAACTCCCGAAACTTTAGCCGACAACCAAAGGAAGAACGGCACGTAATGGAAAAATATTATCAAGAAGATAATACCTCCGGCTATCAGAAAGATAGGCAAGTAGAAAGATGATTCCATTGATGTTTTTATTAAGTGAATATTATTCTTTGTGTTTCTCAACCATGATTGTACCGTCGGTGATCCGGCTTACGATTATCGGAGTCTTCTCATTGAGGAACCCGTCTATTGACTTTACCTCTACAATTTTTCCGTTAATCTCGGCATAACCGATTTGTGCCAGGCGGGTAGTACTGATTCCTATATCACCCACTTTGACGCTATCTTCTGCGCTACGGTCTACTTTTGAATCGATATCTTTTTTCAACGCCAGTTTGTCCAGCATTTTCGATCGCATAAACCAAATCAGGGATCCGATACAGGCAACCGTTGATATGCCAAGAGTGACAAATCCTCCTGCCATACCTAAATTGGTGAATGCATAGTAGTTGGCATACAGGATGCAAACCAATGCAGAAATTCCGGCCAGACTAATGCCCGGGATGACGAACAGTTCTACCAGAAACAGTATGACTGCGGCAATAATGAGAACGGCGATAATGAGTATATCCATAGTTCAGAGTTATTATTTATTTTGTTTTTTCTGCATTACGTACATTCACTTCGAGAGCATCGAGTTCTTCGGACATTTGCAGTATCCGCTTTTCGAGGTCGAGAATGGCAGGAGCCATTTTGGCTTTTCCCTGTTGGTTGGCACCGGCATATTGTTGACGAAGGCCGTTCAGCTTTTCTTCTTGTTGATAATAGTCTTTTTCCATCTGCTGATAGCGTTGGAAAAGTGTCTTGGCTTTTGCGGATTTAAAGTCGCTCATCAGATAGTAAGTCGTATGGTCGTCAATGACAAACTCAAAGTCCATGGCACGGCGTTCTTTGGGCTTATGACTGATAGCAGCTTTCAATCGTTGCAGTGCTTCGGTAACCGCTTGTTTATCCGTCCAGGTTTCTTTCAGCGAATGAATCTGTGCCAGACGAATGATCTCTTGCTGCTCCATTGCTTCATAATTATAAGTCTGTTTGGAAGTGTTAGGGATGAATACATAAATACATACCTTTCCTTCCGGTTGGAAACGGTCGGAAGCAAACCATCCGAGGTTGTTGTATTCATCGATGACGTACATATAATCGTTGTACGGCGAGTTGAACGGCATACCCACATTTTCCGGAACAAGATAAGTGTCGGTATTCGTGTTGTAGCGAGTGACAAAAATATCATAGCCACCCAATCCCTCGCCATCGCTGGCGTAATAAACGGTGACTCCATCCGATAGAACAAACGGATAATTCGCATTCCCGGAAGCATTGATACTACCCGGTAACGGACGTCCGTCACTCCATTCATTCAACAACTTGTTCTTTGAAAAGATATCAAGATTACCTTTCTCGCCCTTTTCGCTATAATAAATTTTATTTCCGATTTCTGTTTCATAAACAGTTCCCGGATGATCTCCTTCTGTCTTGAAGAATTCATTGAAAGTAAACAGTTTGCCCGATTCTTCGCTGATCTTGTAAGCGTTCAGGAAAGTTGCTTTGTCCACAACGAAACTGTCGATGATACATACTTCCTCAACCCCCTTCAACATACGAAGGTCAGATTTGCTTTTCTCCAGAAGTTTCTCCGCTTCTTCCGTCGGTTTCTTGCGTTTACTTAAGTCTGCGATGTATTCTTCAAAGCAGTTCACGGCATCTTCGAAGCGGTACGTCTCATTATATGCTTGTCCCAAATAGAGTTGTCCACCGGTGATACGTTTCTTTACCGCTATTTCAAGAGGTTTCACCGCCTCTTCTGCCTCTCCGGTTTTCAGGCAACATACGCCATACCAATAATTATAATTCCCGTTCGACGGTTGTGATTTAGTATACTTCTTAAAAACTGGTTTGGCTTGTTCGTACTCACCTTTGGTAAATAAGGTGCGTGCCTGTTCCAACGTTTGTGCAGAGACTTCGCAAAGGAAGAGGCTGCAAATTAAAAATAGAATATATTTTCCTTTCATCGTTTTGAGCGTTTATGAGTGACGGGTAGATTGAAAACATTGCTGCTTTCGGGCACCGGTCCATTTATCAATTGTTCAAAAGTACAAATTTATTAGAAATAAACCCTTTTTCAGTGATTCTATTATGTTAATTCTTCTTTAAATCATTCTTTTCGCTTACTTTTGCAGCCGATTTTTAAAGATATGACACAATTTACGGAAGAAGAGAAAACCATTCGCCGCATTGAACGGCGGTTTAGCAAAGGAGTGGTGCAATATGGATTGATAGAAGAAGGAGACAAAATCCTTATCGGACTATCGGGAGGAAAAGATTCGTTGGCGCTTGTGGAACTGTTGGGGAGACGCGCACGTATCTATAAACCTCGCTTTTCTGTCGTTGCCGTCCATGTAGTGATGAAGAATATTCCTTATCAGAGTGATACGGAATATTTGAAAGCGCACTGTGAGACGTATGGAGTTCCCTTTGTGCAGTATGAGACAGCTTTTGATCCTGCTACCGACACACGTAAATCTCCCTGCTTCCTCTGTTCATGGAACCGTCGGAAAGCCCTGTTCACAGTTGCCAAGGAACACGGATGCAATAAAATCGCTCTCGGTCACCATATGGATGATATTTTGGAAACTTTATTGATGAATATCACTTATCAGGGAGCTTTCAGTACAATGCCGCCCCGGTTGATGATGAAGAAGTTTGATATGACAATTATTCGTCCGATGTGTCTGGTCCATGAAGCTGATTTGGTAGAATTGGCAGCTTTGCGTCATTATCAGAAGCAAGTGAAGAATTGTCCTTATGAATCGCAGTCCAGCCGGAGTGATATGAAAGGAATTTTACGGCAGTTGGAAGCGATGAACCCGGAAGCTCGTTATAGCCTTTGGAGCAGTATGACTAATGTACAGGAGGAATTATTACCAGATAAAATAGATTAATTTGAATAGATTGTTATGAAAGGATTCTATACCATTTTGTTACTGATTGTATCTAATGTCTTTATGACATTTGCTTGGTACGGACATTTAAAGATGAAACAGGAGTACAGTTGGTTCGCAGCTCTTCCGCTGATCGGTGTGATTGCGTTCAGCTGGGCGATCGCCTTTTTTGAATATTCCTGTCAGATACCGGCCAATCGCATTGGCTTTATAGGCAATGGAGGCCCGTTTTCATTGATGCAACTAAAAGTCATTCAAGAGGTAATAACACTTGTTATTTTTACAGTGTTCACTACCATCTTCTTTAAAGGTGAGGCTTTACATTGGAATCATCTGGCTGCATTTATTTGTCTGATTGCAGCAGTGTATTTCGTGTTTATGAAATAGATATTTGCCAATTGAATAGAGGTTCTGTTTTACTCAAGTAGAACCTCTGTTTGTATAATATATATATATATATTACGGAGTAGTTATGTATTTTTTCATTCCCTCCGTATAATAAGTCTTGAACTCTCCATTTTCTCCACTATAAATAAAGTAGGCGTCAATCGTTGTATCCGCTTTGCAGAAAGCTTCCGCTTCTTCCAGTCCCATCACCATGAAGGCGGTGGCAAGGGCGTCGGCAGTCATACAGTCTTTGGCGATTACCGTAGAGGACAAGATATTGTGTTGTACCGGATAGCCAGTTCTAGGGTCAATCGTATGGGCGTATTTCTTCCCATCCTTATAATAATAATTGCGATAGTTTCCGGAAGTAGCCAAGCCTAAATCTGTTATCTCAAGAATTGTCTGTAAGTCTTGGTTTACGGCCAGTGAATCGTCGATGGGCTTATTGATTCCAATGCGCCATAAGCCTTTGGAAGGATTTTTCCCTTTCACTACCACCTCGCCTCCTATATCTACCATATAGTTTTTTATTCCCTTACGGTCGAGCAGTTGTGCAATTACGTCTACCGAATACCCTTTGGCAACGGCACTACAACTTAACATGGTACGAGGATCCTGTTTGATAACTTTGCCGTTATCCATTTTCACTTTTTTATATCCGGTGATTTGTAACAGACTGTCTATCATTAATGAATCAGGAAAAGCACCTTTTTTGAAACCGAATCCCCAAGCATTGGCAAGAGGGGCTACTGTAATGTCGAAAGCACCCTTTGTCTCGCGGGAAATTTCCATCGAGCGATGGAAGCATTTCTGGAAAAAACTATCAGTCACCAGCTCTTCATTGCGGTTGACGCGACTGATAACAGAACTGTCATTGAATGGCGATAAAGATTGGTCGAAGCGTTTTAGTTCAGCTTCTATTTCCGGTTTTAAGTCACCGTCATGCTGATAAGTAATTTTATATACTGTCCCAAACACCAAACCTTTGACACTGTAATAGCCACCTTGTTGATTATGTCTGACTAATATCCAGATAGTTGCCAAAATCAGGAAAGCCAGCCAAAGGAAACTTTTTTTTGTTTTCATACGCTCTTCTATTTGATGAGAAAACTCGTTTTATTGAAGAAATAAATGTTCAATTAATATCTTTAGTCCGATAATGACTAGAATGATACCTCCCCATAACTCTGCTTTCAGTTTCCGGGCGATGCCGCAGCCACATTGGATACCAAAGATCAGACCGATGAGTGACATGACAAATGAAACAAATCCGATAATGCTGATAGGAGGGAGGATTTCGGTATAATCCTGAACTCCCAGAAAGGCAAAGGAAATGCCGATTGCCAATGCATCAATACTCGTGGCTATTGCCATGGTTAATACCACTTTCGGATTTGCCGGATTGAACAGTTTACAACATTCTTCTTCTTTGAAAGATTCTAAAATCATTCGTCCGCCTAAGAAGGCAAGGATCGCGAAAGCAATCCAATGGTCTACACTTTCTATAAGATGACTGAATGTCTTTGCACACATCCATCCGATAAATGGCATGATTGCCTGAAAAAAGCCGAAAGCAAAAGCCATGACTAGCATGGGTTTCCATCGGGTACGTTTCAAAATAATACCGCTTGCAATTGAGACAGCGAAACAATCCATCGCCAGACCTATTGCAAGCAGCCAAATCTCTAGTCCTGTCATTGTATTCTAAAGAGGCAATTTATAAATAAGGGAATAAGTGATTCCCATGTTATTTGATTTAAACTTTCCGTAACCGGGCACGTACCATGGGTCTCCATATTCTCCGGTAGATGCTTTGGTTTTGTATTTCATACGTACCGACCACCCCATGTTGAAGTTTTTGTAAATACGTACTTTGACGCCTAAAACGATTTCCAGCCATTGCACCGATCCTTTCATACCCAGATGGCTGAATGGCACACTTCCTCCCCAATAACCGTCTTCCAAACTGGGGTTACCTATTACATCTCCCCAGATAGGATCATCTGCCGGCATTGTGGAAACATCATATTTAAATGAACTGAATGCATAGCGAAGTCCTGCATACAAGTAGCTATTCTTCTCTTTTTTCTTTGCCATGGTGTTGTAGTCCACACCGATTCGGAAGAATGGGGCCATTTTGCTCTTATAGTGTATGCCTGTTTCGCTCCAGGTATCTGTTCCTCCCATACCAAACTCAATAGTAGGGATGAATTTATTCTTGAGGTTAACGGCTACGCTGACTTCAGAACTCATAAAGTCGCCTCCCAGCAGCTTGCTTCCAATGCCATATAAATCCACACCGACATACGTACCATTGTAGAGCGGAATGGTATCTATCTCGGCAACCTCTTTTTTCTTCTGATCTCTTTTGGGCGTTTGCGCCGGACGTTGCTGTTGTGCCAGCAACGGAAGCCCAATGCAAAAGAGCAGAAGCAGACTAATTAGTCGTTTCATCAGGTGTGCGTTCTGGCCGATAATTATAGAATATCTGCAAGTTCTCGATTTCATTTGTATTGGCTTCTTTATTTTTTATATGAAGAGAATCTATCTGGTCCGGCTGCCCGTTGCCATAGGGAGGAGGGTTACCCGGTCTTCCCGGTTTTCCAAATTTAGCGCTGATTATATTTTGTTTCATCATATAACCACATTCCATGGACTGGAAATAAGGAGTATTTTGTTGTACAATGTATAATGTGTCAAAATCTTTTTCTCTACGTTTGGGATCGTATCTGAATATGAACACAGTAGTGTCACTTGTGTATCGTAGTGGCAACATCAGGGTATGCACATTCTTTTCATTGTTCAGAATGATAGAGTCGGTGCCTAATGCTGTGATTGTTAATGAATCAAGCGTGTCTTTTAATGCAATAGTAGGGTTATCCGGATTAATGGTATATATTGTGCAGTACATCATCGGACGTCCTGCCAATGAGCAATCGTTCTCATCCGAGCAGGCACTGTGTAAGCTGACTGCACCGCCAATGATAGTCAATATGAGAAAGATACGAATTAAATTCTTCATAGTCAGTTTATTGAATGTGAATCAAATTTTCTTTTCTATCTGATAGTTATTCCGTTCCGGTGCATTGCGCGAGATGAGTTCGCCAAGGAATCCGGCTAAGAATAATTGCGTACCTATAATCATTGCCGTAAGTGACAAATAGAAATAGGGAGAGTCGGTCACCAGTCGGTAGGGGAGACCGTTGTACATGGCATATAGTTTACTGGCACCTACGATGATGACAGAAATCATTCCTATCAGAAACATCAATGATCCCAACAGTCCGAAGAAATGCATCGGCTTGATGCCGAATCTGGAGAGGAACCAAAGAGAGAGTAAATCCAGATACCCGTTTACGAAACGGTTCAGTCCGAATTTTGTTGTGCCGTATTTACGCGCCTGGTGGTGTACCACCTTTTCACCGATTTTCTTGAATCCGGCGTTCTTTGCCAAATAAGGTATATAACGATGCATCTCACCGTACACTTCGATATGTTTTACGACCTCTTTGCGATAGGCTTTCAATCCGCAGTTGAAGTCGTGCAGGTTTTTGATGCCTGATACTTTGCGGGCAGTAGCATTAAACAACTTGGTGGGCAGTGTCTTTGAAATTGGATCATATCTCTTTTGCTTCCAGCCGGATACCAGGTCGTAGCCATCCTTTGTAATCATCCGGTAAAGTTCGGGGATTTCGTCTGGGCTATCTTGTAGGTCCGCATCCATCGTTATGACTACGTTTCCTTCCGCTTCAGCGAATCCACAGTAGAGTGCAGGTGATTTACCGTAGTTACGGCGGAATTTGATACCTTTTACATGTTCCGATTGAGCTTTAAGCTTTTCGATCACTTCCCATGAATGGTCGGTACTTCCATCGTTAACGAAAATCACTTCGAATGAGAATCCGTTGGCTTGCATTACCCGTTCTATCCAAGCATAGAGTTCGGGTAGTGACTCTTCTTCATTGAATAATGGGATTACAACTGATATATCCATTTTTTTATTACTAATTACTTACGAATTACAAATTACGATTGAGACACTCCGTCATTTTCCGATTTGGCCTTTTTCATTACCATCAATGCGGTAGGAATGGCCAGGATGCTTCCCCAAAATACATCCCATGACAATAGTTGCATGGTGATATTGATGGAAGTAAGTGAACGGGCGGTATCTATCGTTTCTTTTATAACTTCTTTGTTTTCTATCAGAGCCGGGGTGTTAGTCATCAGTTCGTCCCACAACTGGATGTAAGAGTTGATGATAAATCCATGATCGATGAATTGGAAATAGGCGTAGTGAGCCACAGCTACCAGCAGAGAAGCAAACATATACATAAATATGGTAAAGAGCATGGCATGTGAAAATTGGATACTTCCTCCGCAAATCTTATCCCGGTACATTTTCGCATAGTGATATCCGATGAAAGGTACGGACAATGTCAGGATTACAAATAAAAGCGAAAGGAAAGGTATGTGGAATCCCAGCGGAAATAATATGAACTTCAATATCCAGTAGATTCCCATATACGTGCCAAAATGCATGGCATATTTTTGTAAATAGCTTCTGTTCTCTGTCATCTTCATTTATAAATTGCGCACAAAGGTACAAATAATATCGGTTGGTAGGGGAAATCTGGTTGTTAAAGTTAATAAAGCAGAGGAAGTTGCTGTCTGAATATTTTTTTGCAATTTTAATTGCCTGAAATGTAGTCTGTTAGTCTTTTGTTAGTAAAAAAGTTGTCTGCAGCTATTGCAGAATACATAAAAATGTCTACCTTTGCAACCGCAAAACGGGTAAGTCCTATACGGCCAGCTCCCTTCGAATCCTCCAGGGCTTGATCGCAGCAAAGGTAGTTGGTTGTAGCGGCGCGATATAGATAGCTTACCCACCCGCCTCTTTAGCTCAGTTGGCCAGAGCACGTGATTTGTAATCTCGGGGTCGTTGGTTCGAATCCGACAAGAGGCTCAAAAAAGGATATATAACAAATCCAAGAAAAAAGCATTCAGGTATTAGTCTGGATGCTTTTTTATATATATTCGCATATTATCGAAATGCACAGTTCCCTAATTGTTGTAATATTCCATTTTTAAGAAAAGCAAAGATTTACAGTTTCTTTTTGATTCATCATTGTTATTCATTCTTGTATATTATGCTCAGGATAGGATCTGAGTAAAAGCATCACATTGGATAAATGGCGTTGCAATATTCCATGAAGTTGCTTGATGATATTTATATTCCCGGAGAGAAAAACGATGAATTGCAGTTGAGAGGCAATTTCTTGGTTCGTTTGTTTGCGTTCTTTACTTTCGATGTCATTTTGCATTAGATAAATGCCTAATGCTTTCTGAATATCGGCTATTCCCTTATCCCATTCATGTTCGCCAAGTGTTTGAATGAAAGTGCAATATTGCTTGAGCTTTTTGCTTAGCTTTTTTAAACTGTTGTATTCGGTGTCAATGGGAGGGTTAATGTGCGCAGAGCGTATTATGTTTGACATCTGTAAATAATACGTTTTCATTCCATTTTCAGAATTGAATGTAGTCAGGATATACTGTTTCGTAGCATCTGAAACCTCTTCCTGTAAGTCTTTTAATTGGCTGTTTTCCATAATCATTAGAATTTAAAAGATGAATAATTAGATTGATGGGGAGAGGAAGAAGTGCTAATAAAAAAGCGGTTTCGCCTGTCCCATTGTCTAACATACCGACGGCAGGTTTAGAGGTGCATTAACACTCTCTATGGGGGGACGAAACCGCCCATATAAGAGTTCACATACGAACATAAAAATGCTCGCTGCGATAGTAGGCAGGTTTCCCCACCGTCTGTTAATATGTTAGACGTTGCAAATGTAGCCTTATTAATCCAATTCGCAAAATATTGGAGATATTTATTGATGCTTAGTGAAGCTAGTTTTCTTACAATGCAAAAAGATTTAGTGAATGGTTAATATGTAAAAATCCCCGGATAATCTAATTGTCCGGGGATGAATTATTCAAGTAAGAGAATATTGAATTATTTAATTCTCTTGTAACCATATACAGCCAAATCGCCCAATTCCTCTTCAATGCGGAGTAACTGATTGTATTTAGCCATACGGTCTGAGCGGCTTAAAGAACCTGTCTTGATCTGTCCGCTGTTAGTAGCTACTGCGATATCGGCGATAGTAGCATCTTCTGTTTCACCTGAACGGTGAGAAGTAACAGTAGTGTATCCATGACGGTGAGCCATTTCGATAGCGTTCAGTGTTTCTGTCAGCGAACCGATTTGGTTTACTTTAATCAGGATAGAGTTGGCACAGCCTTTTTCGATACCCATTGCAAGGAAATCTACGTTGGTTACGAACAGGTCGTCACCTACCAACTGGCAACGGTTGCCGATGCGTTCGGTCAGCTTTTTCCAGCCTTCCCAGTCGTTTTCGTTCATACCGTCTTCGATAGAGTCGATAGGGAATTTGTTGATTAGTTCTTCCAGATAGTCAACTTGTTCTGCGGAAGTGCGTTTCTTACCTTTTTCACCTTCAAACTTGGTATAATCGTAAATACCATCGTGGTAGAATTCGGAAGAAGCACAGTCCATACCGATCATAACGTCTTTGCCCGGTTCGTATCCTGCTGCTTTGATAGCGGCCAGAATAGAATTCAAAGCATCTTCCGTACCTTCGAGGTTAGGTGCGAAACCACCTTCATCACCTACAGCAGTGCTAAGGCCACGGTCTTTCAAGACTTTCTTTAAAGCGTGGAATACTTCAGCACCCATGCGCAGACCTTCTCTGAAAGAAGGAGCACCTACGGGACGGATCATAAATTCCTGGAATGCGATCGGAGCATCGCTATGTGAACCACCGTTGATGATGTTCATCATCGGTACAGGCATTACATACGTATTTGTTCCACCGATATAGCGGTATAGAGGAAGATCCAGATAGTTGGCAGCAGCTTTAGCTACGGCAAGAGATACACCGAGAATAGCGTTAGCACCTAAATTCGATTTAGTCTTAGTGCCGTCCAATGCCAGCATTGTGTAGTCGATACCTCTCTGATTGAGTGAAGACATACCAATCAGTTTCGGAGCGATGATTTTATTTACATTATCAACCGCTTTTTGTACTCCTTTTCCACCATAGCGCTGTTTGTCACCATCGCGAAGTTCCAATGCTTCGTGTTCACCTGTGGAAGCACCTGACGGCACAGATGCACGTCCCATAATGCCGGATTCCAATACTACGTCAACTTCTACTGTGGGGTTACCTCTTGAATCGAGAATTTCTCGAGCTACAATTTTTTCAATTTTCATCGTTTCTATTGTTTTTGAATAAGATTTCTGCAAAAGTACGGACTTGACGGGGAGTGAGAAATCACTATAAATAGGTATTCTTTTTGTGCCTATTCCCTATATGTCGTTAGTCCGACCTTGTACTATAACAACGGGACGATGCTTTTTGTTTGAGTGCGGCGGGGTGAATTTGCAGGATTTTAATCTTTGATAATAACCCCTAACAGTGGAAGCAAATCCATTGCTTGCAGGGAAGTGATGACAGCCCCTTTCAGATCGCTGATGTTAAGCGTGATTCCGCTGATACGGGAAGTGCGCAAATCTATTCCGCGAAGCGGAGCGTGTGAAAAATCGGCTTCTACGAGATCGCAACTCTCAAATGCGACGGATGAAAAACGGCAGTCGTTCAGACTTCCGTTGCGGAGCTGGCTGTGTGCAAAACGTACCTGGTTCATTTTACTCATAGCCAGATTGATATAACCTGCGTTGCAGTCATGCAGCAAGACGTGATTCATCGTTGTTTCCGATAAATTGGTACCCAATAGTTTGCAGGAAATGAATTCTACCCGGTAGAGCGAACTTTCAGCAAAAGAAATGTTGGATAGGTCGCAGTTCTCGAACCTGACATCGCTCAGTTGAGAGGAACGGAATTTACATTCGCTGAATGTCTGATGCTGAAAGGTGCAGTTTTTGAAACTTTTGTAAGATTTGTCGATGCCTTCTTCTTTTCCTTTGCAGAATAAAAGATGAGAGACGGTTTCTTCTCTGTCGAGCCATTCCTGTAGGGTAGTAGTACTGACTTCCTGCTCTTCCATCATGGGAGGAACAACGCGGACGGGTTTGGTTGGGTTTCTTTTAATCATGCCGTAAAGGTAGGATTTATATTCGAATTATTAAATCTGTTTTCCCACATATCCGCCGGCTAACGTTGCGGCTAATCCTATTCCTATACTTAATAATGTATATAGAACAAATGCTCCGTAAAATTCTCCTTTCAGCAGACCTACGCCGTCACTGGAGAAAGTAGAGAACGTTGTGAACCCTCCACATAAACCCGTTGTCAGAAACAAACGGAACTCGAACGGAAGGTGGAATCGCTCTGAAAGGGCATAGAACAGGCCGATGAGAAAACTGCCGAGAAGATTGACCGTGAAAGTGGCCCATGGAAAATGATAAGGGACGATTCGTTCGTGCATTAACAACTGGATGAAATAACGCAGTGCACTACCGGTTCCTCCACCGATAAAGATATAGATAACTTCTTTACTCATTTGATTGAAAGATTGATATTATTTGTAGGCGGCTTCAAAATCTTTTTCGAATTGCTGGAAGCCTCCGGGATAAACTAAGGTGTTGTGTCATATAAATAATAAAATGTTTGTTGATGTGATTGAGATAATAATCTGCAAATATAGAAAGATTATGCAATATTCATATTTAATCCTTTTAATTTAATCACCATAGACACTATATTTTGGGGGGGGAGACAAAATGTGTTATCTGTTTTATTATTAAGTACTTATTTCGTTTTTGAATCTGTATTCCTCTATATTTTCTTTATAAAGAAAAACACTACTTGGATTTCCGGTCTATCTTTGCCATACGATTATTAACTAACTCATTTATATCATGAAGAACATGAAAATAGGAACTGCAATGTGGGTCTGCCTGTTGCTCTCTTTTTTCTTCGGCACATCAGCAAAGGCCGAAAGTATCACTTCTCCTGACGGACAATTAAAACTTAATTTCTCTGTCAACATGCAAGGAGAACCGGTGTATGAACTCTCTTATAAAGGAAAAGAGGTGATTAAACCTTCGAAACTGGGACTGGAATTGAAAAATGATCCCGGACTGATGAAAGGATTCACTCTGGCCGATATTAAAACTTCTGCTTTTGATGAAACATGGGAACCGGTGTGGGGAGAGGTGAAATCGATCCGCAACCATTATAATGAAATGGCTGTTACCCTGAATCAAAAGGCGCAAGATCGTAATCTGATTATTTGTTTTCGTCTTTATAATGATGGCTTGGGGTTCCGCTATGAGTTCCCGCAGCAAAAGAATCTGAATTACTTCGTTATAAAAGAAGAACATTCGCAGTTTGCTATGGCCGGCGATCATACGGCATTCTGGATTCCAGGCGATTATGATACGCAGGAATATGACTATACCGAATCCAAGCTTTCAGAGATTCGCGGATTGTTGCAAGGGGCAATTACTCCAAATGCTTCTCAAACTCCTTTTTCACCAACAGGTGTGCAGACATCTTTGCAAATGAAGACAGCCGACGGGTTGTATATCAATCTGCATGAAGCGGCTTTGGTTGATTATTCTTGTATGCATCTGAACCTTGACGATCAGAACCTGATTTTTGAATCATGGCTGACTCCTGATGCAAAAGGGGATAAAGGTTATATGCAAACGCCTTGCCGTTCACCCTGGCGCACGGTGATTGTCAGTGATGATGCTCGTGATATTCTGGCTTCCAAATTGACTTTGAACTTGAATGAACCTTGTGCCTACGAAGATGTTTCCTGGATTAAGCCGATGAAATACATCGGTGTGTGGTGGGAAATGATTACCGGAAAAAGTTCCTGGTCGTACACGGATGATGTTTATTCTGTGAAACTGGGACAGACGGATTATTCCCAAACAAAACCGAGCGGGCGTCATGCAGCCAATAATGACAAAGTGAAGCGTTACATTGACTTTGCTTCAGAGCATGGATTCGACCAGATCTTAGTGGAAGGCTGGAATGAAGGATGGGAAGACTGGTTCGGAAATTCGAAGGATTATGTCTTTGATTTCGTAACTCCGTATCCTGATTTTGACGTGAAGATGCTCAATGCGTATGCAAAGGAAAAAGGAGTGAAGCTGATGATGCATCACGAGACTTCCGCTTCTGTACGTAACTACGAGCGTCATCTTGATAAAGCCTATCAGTTTATGATAGATAACGGATACAATGCTGTGAAGAGCGGGTATGTAGGTAATATTATTCCGCGTGGAGAACATCATTACGGACAGTGGATGAACAATCATTATTTATATGCGGTGGAAAAAGCGGCCGAATATAAGATCTGTGTAAATGCTCACGAAGCAACCCGTCCGACAGGATTATGTCGCACATATCCGAATCTGATCGGTAATGAATCGGCTCGTGGCACGGAATATGAAGCCTTTGCAGGGAATAAGCCGTTCCATACCACCTTGCTTCCTTTCACCCGTCAGATTGGTGGACCGATGGATTATACACCGGGTATCTTTGATACAAAACTTTCTTTCCTGTCAGGCGACCACAGTTTTGTACGTACAACTTTGGCAAAACAGTTGGCACTTTATGTAACGATGTACAGTCCTTTGCAAATGGCAGCCGACCTTCCGGAGGGTTACGAACGTCACATGGATGCATTTCAATTTATCAAGGATGTAGCCGTTGATTGGGATGACAGCAAGTATCTGGAAGCGGAACCGGGAGATTATATTACCGTAGCACGTAAGGCAAAAGGTACTGATAACTGGTTTGTAGGTGGTATCACCGATGAGAATCCCCGTACTTCTGCTTTTACACTTGATTTTCTCGAACCGGGAAAACAATATGTAGCTACTCTTTATGCTGACGGAAAGGAGGCGGATTTTGAAAAGAATCCTACTTCTTACCAGATAAAAAAAGGACTTGTTACAAACAAGAATAAGATGTCTGTGAAGCTGGCACGTAGCGGAGGATTTGCAGTAAGTTTGATTGAAGCAACTTCCGCTGACTTGAAAACGATCAAGAAATGGAAATAAGATTCCGGTAAAAAGATTGTTTCCGGATTCCCCGCTTTTTAATAAATATTAGTTGTGCTTCGCAAAGAAAACTAAAACTTTGCGGAGCGCTTTTTTTATAGGACGAATTCTTTTTTGTACTTTTGCGCCATCTTTTTTAAAACATCATCAATAAAGAGAACAACATGGGAGGTTTTTTCGGAACAGTCTCGAAAACTAGCTGCGTGACTGATTTATTCTACGGCACAGATTATAACTCACATCTGGGTACCAAGCGAGGAGGACTCGCAACATACAGTGAGGAAAAAGGTTTTATACGCTCCATTCACAATTTGGAAAGTACTTATTTCCGAACCAAGTTTGAAGGAGAACTGGACAAATTCAAAGGAAACGCCGGCATCGGCATCATTAGCGACACAGACGCACAACCTATCATCATCAATTCTCACCTCGGGCGCTTCGCCATTGTCACAGTCGCTAAAATAGTCAATATCCAGGAATTGGAAGAAGAACTTCTCAGTCAAAACATGCACTTCGCCGAACTTAGTTCGAGCAACACCAACCAGACGGAACTTATCGCATTACTTATTATACAAGGCAGAACTTTTGTGGAAGGTATCGAAAATGTGTTTAAGCACATTAAGGGTTCTTGTTCGATGTTGCTTCTGACGGAAGATGGTAGTATCATCGCTGCCCGTGACCGATGGGGACGTACTCCGGTGGTGATTGGAAGGAAAGACGGTGCTTATGCTGCAACGAGCGAATCGTCCAGTTTTCCGAATCTGGATTATGAGATTGAGAGATATTTAGGTCCCGGTGAGATTGTCCGTATGTATGACGATCATGTTGACCAGCTTCGCAAGCCCAATGAGGATATGCAGATTTGCTCGTTTTTGTGGGTGTACTACGGTTTCCCGACTTCTTGTTATGAAGGAAAGAATGTAGAGGAAGTGCGTTTCACCAGCGGATTGAAAATGGGACAGACAGATGAATCGGAAGTGGATTGTGCTTGCGGTATTCCTGATTCGGGAGTGGGTATGGCTTTAGGATATGCTGAAGGAAAGGGGGTTCCTTACCATCGTGCTATTTCAAAATATACACCGACATGGCCTCGTAGCTTCACTCCGAGCAATCAGGAGATGCGTTCGCTTGTTGCTAAGATGAAGTTGATTCCCAACCGTGCCATGCTGCAAAATAAACGTTTGTTGTTCTGTGACGATTCAATCGTGCGGGGAACTCAATTACGTGACAATGTGAAGATTCTGTATGATTACGGAGCAAAGGAGGTGCACATGCGTATCGCTTGTCCGCCATTGATTTATGCTTGTCCGTTTGTTGGTTTTTCGGCTTCTAAAAATGCATTGGAGTTGATTACCCGTCGTATTATCAAGGAACTGGAAGGGGATGAGAATAAGAACCTGGAGAAATATGCTACTACCGGTTCTCCGGAATACGATAAGATGGTTAGTATTATTGCAGAGCGTTTCGGTCTCAGTTCATTGAAGTTTAATACACTGGAAACGCTGATTGAGGCTATCGGATTACCTAAATGCAAGGTTTGTACACATTGCTTTGATGGTAGCAGCCATTTTTAAAGTAGTCAAATAGGATATTTAAGTATCCGGATAAAAGTATACAATAAAAAGAGCCGTGAATTGCTTTGTAATTCACGGCTCTTTTTTTACCTTTACGGCACTATAAACTATCAATTTGTAAATTGTAATTAGTAACTTGTAATTAAAACAATATGACTTTAGTAGACAGATTTTTAAAGTATGTAAGCTTCGATACACAATCTGATGAATCGACAGGGCTTACTCCAAGTACTCCGAAGCAGATGATTTTTGCTGAATACTTGAAAAAAGAGTTGGAATCTTTGGGATTGGAAGATATTACTTTGGATGAGCATGGCTATCTTTTTGCTACACTTCCTGCCAATATAAATAAAGAAGTACCCACTATCGGGTTTATTGCCCACATGGATACAAGTCCTGATATGACGGGTAAAGATGTCACTCCGCGCATTGTGGAAAAGTATGACGGTTCGGATATTGTGCTTTGTGCTGAAGAGAATGTAGTCCTTTCTCCATCACAATTCCCGGAATTGCTGGATCATAAGGGAGAAGACTTGATTGTAACCAACGGAAAAACGTTGCTCGGTGCCGACGACAAAGCCGGTATCGCGGAAATTGTATCAGCGATGGTTTATCTGAAGGAACATCCCGAAATCAAACACGGTAAAATCCGTATCGGCTTCAATCCTGACGAAGAAATCGGTGAAGGTGCTCATAAATTCGATGTAGAGAAATTCGGTTGTGAATGGGGATATACGATGGATGGAGGTGAAGTAGGGGAGTTGGAGTTTGAGAACTTTAATGCTGCTGCCGCAAAAATAACCTTTAAAGGACGTAATGTGCATCCGGGATATGCCAAGGATAAGATGATTAACTCTATCTATCTTGCCAATCAGTTTATTACGATGCTTCCCTCACAGGAAAGACCGGAACATACGACCGGCTATGAAGGATTCTATCATTTGATTGGTATTCAGGGGGATGTGGAGCAAAGCACTGTGTCTTATATCATCCGCGATCATGACCGTGCAAAATTTGAGAACCGTAAAAAAGAGATAGAACGTCTGGTAGCTCAAATGAACGCTGAATATGGAGCTGGTACTGCGACACTCGAACTGCGCGACCAGTATTATAATATGCGTGAGAAAATAGAACCGGTAATGCACATCATCGATACTGCTTTTGCAGCTATGGAAGCCGTGGGTGTGAAACCGAATGTAAAACCGATTCGTGGAGGTACGGATGGTGCGCAGCTTTCTTTTAAGGGATTGCCTTGTCCGAATATCTTTGCCGGTGGTCTGAATTTCCACGGTCGTTACGAATTTGTGCCTATCCAGAATATGGAGAAAGCAATGAAAGTGATCGTAAAAATAGCAGAACTGGTGGCTTCCAAATAAAAAGACGGTAAGCTCCGGTAATACTTAATACCTGATACTTAAAACTTAATACTTTAAAATAATGAAAACCACTCCGTTTACAGAGAAACATATAGCACTTGGTGCTAAAATGCACGAGTTTGCAGGTTATAATATGCCTATTGAATACTCCGGTATCATTGATGAACACATAACTGTTTGTCAAGGTGTCGGTGTATTTGATGTATCGCACATGGGAGAATTTTGGGTGAAAGGACCGCAAGCGTTGGCCTTTCTGCAGAAAATAACATCTAACAATGTGGCGGCACTGGCTCCGGGTAAAATACAATATACTTGTTTTCCGAATGAGGATGGGGGGATTGTAGATGATTTGCTGGTTTATCAGTATGAACCGGAAAAATACATGTTGGTGGTGAATGCTTCCAATATGGAAAAAGACTGGAACTGGTGTGTTTCTCACAATACGGAGGGAGCCGAGTTGGAAAATTCGTCGGATAACATAGCTCAACTTGCTATACAGGGTCCGAAGGCTATTTCGGTTCTGCAAAAGTTGACGGATATTGATCTTGCTACTATTCCTTATTATACATTTAAGGTTGGAACGTTTGCAAGTGAAGAGAATGTGATTATCTCCAATACGGGTTATACCGGTGCGGGAGGTTTTGAGCTTTATTTCTATCCGTCTGCGGCTGATTCTATATGGAAGGCTATTTTTGAAGCTGGTGAAGAGTATGGCATTAAACCTATCGGTTTGGGTGCCCGTGATACGCTCCGGTTGGAAATGGGCTTCTGTCTGTATGGCAATGATCTGGATGATACGACTTCTCCGATAGAAGCCGGATTGGGATGGATCACTAAGTTTGTGGAGGGCAAGGATTTTGTCAACCGTCCGATGCTGGAAAAACAGAAAGCGGAAGGTGTTACCCGTAAACTGGTTGGCTTTGAAATGGTTGATCGCGGAATTCCCCGTCATGGCTATGAACTGGTGAATGATGAAGGCGAGAAAGTGGGAGTGGTGACCTCCGGTACGATGTCGCCTACCCGTAAGATTGGTATCGGTATGGGATATGTGAAACCGGAATATAGTAAGGTGGGTACGGAAATCTGTATCGATATGCGTGGTCGGAAATTGAAAGCTGTGGTAGTGAAACCGCCTTTTAGAAAGTAAAAAATAAGCTTGTTATTGTGTATAGCCCCGGATAAGTTACGACTCTATCCGGGGCTAACTTATTTTATGATGGTTATTGCAAAACATATTCGTAAATATGTTGTTTATCCCATAGAAATAATATAATTTTGTCATCAAATACGATAAAATAATGTCTCAATTACCTACTCTTATAGCTGACCTCGCACTTATATTGATTTGTGCCGGTGTTATGACTTTGTTGTTTAAGAAGTTGAAACAACCTCTGGTCTTGGGATATGTAGTTGCCGGATTTCTGGCAAGTCCGCATATGCCGTATACTCCTTCAGTGATGGATACTGCCAATATTAAGACTTGGGCGGATATTGGTGTTATTTTCTTGCTGTTTGCTCTTGGTTTGGAATTTAGTTTTAAGAAGATTGTCAAGGTGGGTGGTTCTGCCATCATTGCTGCCTGTACCATCATCTTTTGTATGATTTTGTTGGGAATAGGAGTCGGCATGGGTTTCGGCTGGCACAGGATGGACAGTCTGTTCTTGGGCGGTATGATTGCGATGTCGTCTACTACTATTATTTATAAAGCTTTTGATGATTTAGGATTAAGGAAGAAGCAGTTCACCGGACTTGTGTTGAGTATCTTGATTTTGGAAGATATTTTGGCTATTGTATTAATGGTGATGCTTTCCACTATGGCGGTAAGCCAACATTTTGAAGGTACCGAGATGTTGGAGAGTATCGGGAAATTATTGTTTTTCCTTATTCTGTGGTTTGTTGTCGGTATCTATCTGATTCCTGAATTCTTGAAACGCTGCCGGAAATTGATGGGAGAGGAGACTCTGCTTATTGTGTCGTTGGCACTTTGTTTCGGTATGGTAGTGATGGCGGCTCATACAGGATTTTCTGCTGCATTTGGTGCATTTATAATGGGATCTATTCTGGCGGAAACAATCGAGGCGGAATCCATAGACCGGCTGGTGAAACCGGTAAAGGATCTTTTTGGAGCTATCTTTTTCGTATCGGTCGGTATGATGGTGGATCCTGCAATGATTGTAGAATATGCCGTACCTATTATAGTTATTACTTTGGCTGTTATCTTGGGACAGGCCGTTTTTGGTACATTCGGTGTTATTCTCTCCGGAAAGCCTTTAAAGACGGCTATGCAATGCGGCTTTAGTTTAACGCAGATCGGCGAATTTGCGTTTATTATTGCTTCTTTGGGAGTCTCTTTGCATGTAACGAGTGACTTTCTGTATCCGATAGTGGTAGCGGTTTCTGTGATTACTACTTTCCTGACTCCTTATATGATTCGTTTTGCCGAGCCGGCTTCTACTTTTGTGGATGCTCATCTTCCGGAATCATGGAAAAAAATAATGATGCGTTATTCTTCCGGTTCGCAAACAGCTCTGAATCACGAGAATTTGTGGAAGAAGCTAATCTTGTCAATGGTACGTATAACAGTTGTTTATTCAATTGTCAGTATGTCGATTATTGCACTTTCTTTTCGTTTTGTCGTGCCATTCTTTAAAGAGAATCTGCCTCATTTCTGGGCATCATTGTTGGGAGCGGTATTTATCATTCTGTGTATTGCTCCTTTCTTGCGTGCCATTATGGTGAAGAAAAATCATTCGGTTGAGTTTATGACCTTATGGCATGACAGCCGTGCCAACCGCGCACCGCTGGTATCGACAATCGTGATTCGTATTATGATAGCGGCACTTTTTGTTATCTTTGTTATTTCCGGATTATTTAAGGCGTCTATCGGATTGATTATTGGAGTGGCTGTACTTGTTGTATTGTTGATGGTATGGTCTCGCCGTTTGAAGAAGCAATCGATATTGATTGAACGTCGTTTCTTTCAGAATCTCCGTTCCAGAGATGTACGTGCAGAGTATCTGGGAGAGAAAAAGCCGGAGTATGCCGGTCGTTTGTTGTCGCATGATTTGCATCTTGCCGATATGGAAATTCCGGGTGAATCCAGTTGGGCGGGAAAGACATTGATGGAGCTGAATCTGGGGAAGAAGTTTGGAGTTCATGTTGCTTCTATTCTTCGTGGAAAGAGGAGGATTAATATCCCCGGTGGTTCTGTCCGCCTGTTTCCGATGGATAAGATACAGGTGATAGGTACAGATGAACAATTAAGTGTGTTTAATGAGGCGATGCAAAACGGAGCGAAGATAGACTGGGAGGTCTATGAAAAGAGCGAGATGGCTTTGAAGCAGTTTATCATTGACAGTGATTCTGTTTTTCTGGGTAAAACAATTCGTGAATCGGGTATCCGCGACAAATATCATTGTATGATAGCCGGTGTTGAAAGTGAAGACGGTACACTGATGGTTCCTGATGTAAATGCTCCACTCGAAGAAGGCGATGTTGTTTGGGTGGTAGGCGAAAAAGAGGATGTGTACCAATTAGTCGATCAAAAAAACGAAAAAGTACAAGCAGGATAAGAATGGAATACTTATTTTTGCAACGATAAAAACTTAAAATAATAATATCATGAAGAGTGATCCGAAAGAATGTCTGTATTGCCAGAACAATGAAACGCTGCATAATCTGATGATTGAGATTGCGCAATTGAGTGTGTCACGTGTGTTTTTGTTTAAGGAACAAACCTACCGTGGACGTTGTCTTGTTTCTTATAAAGACCATGTGAACGATTTGAATGAATTGAGTGATGAAGATCGTAATGCTTTTATGGCAGATGTAGCGCGTGTCACTCGTGCCATGCAAAAAGCTTTCCAGCCGGAAAAGATTAATTATGGTGCTTACTCGGATAAATTGTCTCATTTGCATTTTCATTTAGCACCTAAATATGTGGATGGACCTGATTATGGAGGTATATTCCAAATGAACCCGGGAAAGGTTTATCTGACTGACGCAGAATATCAGGAGCTGATTGATGCTGTTAAAGCGAATCTGTAAAAAGAAAGGGCGAACTGCAACTCTATAAATGGTAAGTTATACAAATCGTAAATAATGAACGGTGAACAAGCCTGTGGATATAACGCAGGCTGTTCACCGTTCATTATTTACGATTCATCGTTTATTTATCTTTTTCTATTTATCCTATTCTTCAAAATCGAAATCAAAGTCAAAATCATCCATAAACTCTGGAGTTGTAAATTCTTCCAGTTCCCGACGATCTTTCTTGGTCGGACGTCCGGTTCCACGTGCACGGTCTACGAACCCGCTGATTTTGCTCATTTCAAGTAATTCATATTGATCGGGAGTCGTTACATTTTCCATCATTTCCGATACCAGTTTGGCTCCTACACGTTTCTCAATCGGTTGTAATACCTTGAATGAGTATGTGATAGGTGGTTTCTTCACTTGAATAACGTCACCCGGTTTTATCATACGGGCAGCTTTAACCAGCGAACCGTTGATGGTAATGCGTCCTTTTTTGCAGGCTTCTGCTGCAATCGTCCGTGTCTTGAAGATGCGGACAGCCCACATCCATTTATCTATTCTTGCTTCAGCCATTTTAGTTAGTTATTTAGTGATAAGTAATTAGTCGGTTAGTGGACGTTATCATTGATCGCTAACCGTTCATTGTTATCTTTATTTTTTATAGAACAGGTTCATCATTTCTTGTTGAACTGGTTCATTGTGGTATCGATACCGGCAAGACAGAAACTTTTGATAATTTCCCCTGCCATCTCCAGTCTTTCATCCATTGTCTTCCAGTCTTCATCAGTGAAGTGTCCGAGTACGTAATCAATTTGTCCGCCACGTGGAAAATCACTCCCGATACCAAAACGCAGACGGGCATAGTTTTGAGTGCCCAGAATGGCGGCAATATGCTTCAATCCGTTATGGCCTGCATCACTTCCTTTTCCTTTTAGGCGTAACGTTCCGAAAGGAAGAGCCAGATCATCTACTACGATCAGCACATTTTCCAATGGAATATTTTCTTTCTGCATCCAATAGCGAACGGCCAATCCACTCAGGTTCATAAAAGTCGATGGCTTGAGCAGGATCAACTGACGTCCTTTGATGGAAAAGCTGGTGGTGAATCCATAGCGTCCATCCATAAAAGGAGGAGCATTGTTAATTCTGGCCAATGCTTCTACTGTCATGAATCCGATGTTATGTCGGGTTTCATGATACTCGGGACCAATGTTTCCCAGTCCGACAACTAAATATTTTATCATCGTTTTTCCGTAAAACAGTTCATTAATATAGAAAGAGAAACGCAGATTAATACAAATTAATGCAGACTGAACATCTGCTTTAATCTGCATTAATCTGCGTTTGAAGTATATCTCTTTACAGGGATAATCTCAATTACTTGCCAGCGGCTGCTGCTGCACCTCTTGCTGCACGAGTCAACTTAACAGCACATACAACGGCTTCTTTAGCACTAATCAGTTCAAGGCCTTCGAAGCTCAATTCGCCAACTTTAACAGTCTTGCCCAATCCCAGGTGAGAAACGTTAACGATCAGTTTCTCAGGAATTACATTGTACAAAGCTTTCACTTTGATCTTACGCATCTGCAGTGCAAGTTTACCACCGGCTTTCACACCTTCTGCAAGACCTTCCAACTGTACAGGTACTTCCATTACGATAGGTTTAGCTTCGTCAATCTGATAGAAGTCAACGTGCAGGATAGTATCTTTTACCGGATGGAACTGAATATCTTTCAGGATAGCGTTTACTTTTTTGCCATCGATAACCAAGTCTACAACGTAGATGTGCGGAGTATAAACTAAGTTACGAAGTCCTTCGTTAGTCACTGTGAAGTGAACTACTTCATTACCTCCGTAAAGTACACAAGGTACACCACCGTTTTTACGAATTTCTTTCAAAGCTCTAGCTTGTTCAGAAGAGCGTTCTGCAATTGTTCTTGCAGTTCCTTTTACTTCAATTGATTTCATTTCTTTAAAAATTTGTGTTACTCTAAATTAAGTTAGCTTGCTTAATTCACCATCACACGATGTGGATTATCACACGATGTTGCAAAAAAGCGGTGCAAAAGTACGTCTTTTTTTTGAAATATCAAAGAGTTACTTTCTTAAAAGTCAATATCGATCTTAATTTCGTTCTCTAACTTGTTTTCCCGGGCTTCTTCGATTGCTTTCTGTTCACTTTCTTCATCCGCTTCGGTGTTCAGGCGGGCGATGTATTCGTTCGCATCACTGCACTCAATGAAGTTGACTGCTTCTTCGAGTCCTGCCATAAACTTCTGAAAGTCCTCCCTATATAGGAAGATTTTGTGTTTTTCGAAACTAACCTGAGAATCGTCACCTTCTCCCGTTATCACTTTCTTACTCTCTGTAATAGCCAGGAACATTTCATCTTTACGATTCTTCTTTACGTCAAGGTAATAGATGCGTTTACCTGCTTTAATGGACTTGGAGAATACAATCTCCTTATCATTCATGTCTGCGCTCATTTTCTTTTTTAAATCTTCCATATCTTTCGGTCCGTTTATAATCGGCCTCAAAATTGGATATTTTTTTTAAACTGTCAAAAGAAAAAGCGCAGAGAATCAAATACTGCATTAAAAAATGTGATTTATTAGTGGAAACTCATTAAAAATATCTACTTTTGCAGTTCGATAACAACAGTATTAATTTGAATTATGATCAACAGAGTTCTTATTCGTCTTAAGATTATACAGATAGTATATGCCTATTATCAAAATGGCAGCAAAAATCTAGACTCAGCGGAGAAAGAGTTATTCTTTAGTCTTTCAAAGGCGTATGACCTTTATAATTATTTGCTAATGCTGATGATAGCATTGACAGAGTATGCACAAAAACGTATTGATGCGGCAAAAGCTAAATTGGCACCTACGAAAGAGGAGTTGTATCCCAACAGGAAGTTCGTAGATAACAAGTTTATTGCTCAATTGGAAGTCAATAAGCAATTGGTAGAGTTTATAGCCAATCAAAAAAGAACCTGGGCAAACGACCAGGACTTCATCAAGGAACTTTATGAGAAAATTGTAGAAACCGATATCTATAAAGATTATATGGCTTCTGACGACCACTCATACGAGGCCGATCGTGAATTATGGAGAAAACTCTATAAAACATACATCTTTAATAATGATTCTCTCGATCAGGTATTGGAAGATCAGAGTCTGTATTGGAATGATGACAAAGAAATTGTAGATACATTCGTCCTGAAAACGATCAAACGTTTTGATGAAAAGAAGGGTGCCAACCAGGAACTGCTTCCGGAATTTAAGGATGACGAAGATCAAGAGTTTGCACGTCGTCTGTTCCGTCGTACTATTTTGAATTCCGACTATTACCGTCATTTGGTTAGTGAGAATACAAAAAATTGGGATCTGGACCGTATTGCATTTATGGACGTTATCATTATGCAGACTGCATTAGCAGAAATTCTTAGTTTCCCGAACATTCCGGTCAGTGTTTCGTTAAATGAATATGTAGAGATAGCGAAGTTGTATAGCACAGCTAAAAGCGGTAGCTTTATCAACGGTACGCTGGATGGAATAGTTAATCAATTAAAAAAAGAAGGTAAGTTGACTAAAAACTGATACCTTTGTCCATATAGTAGAAACTAAAACAGATTATTTATGAACGTATTGACTGTATTATTGCAAGCTCCTGCCGGTGCTGCCGGAGGTGGAAGTATGATGTGGATCATGCTGATAGCTATGTTTGTTATCATGTATTTCTTTATGATCCGTCCTCAGAATAAGAAGCAAAAAGAAATAGCAAATTTCCGTAAATCTCTTCAGGTAAATCAGAATGTGATTACTGCAGGTGGTATCCACGGAACAATCAAGGAAATTACTGACGATTACATAGTACTTGAGATTGCTTCTAATGTAAAGATTAAAATAGACAAGAATTCTATTTTCGCTGATGCGTCAGCTGCTAGCAATCAATCTAAATAATAGTTGATAAATAAGTGCCTATGTTTGATCGTAGGAAAATAGAATATACATATTTAAAACTATCAAAGAAAATTAAGGATTTTCTGCTCAGTGATAAGAGCAGAGAGTTCTTAATTTTTTTATTTTTCTTCTTGATAGCCGGTGGATTTTGGCTGCTTCAGACTTTGAATAGTGACTATGAAGCGGAGTTTTCCATTCCGGTGCGAATGAAAGATGTTCCCAATAATGTAGTGCTGACTTCGGAACCGCCTTCCGAACTTCGCGTCAGAGTGAAAGATAAAGGTACGGTGCTGCTCAATTATATGCTGGGGAAAAGTTTTTTCCCGGTAAATCTAGGTTTTCTTGATTATAAAGGAAAAGATAATCATGTGAAGATTTACGCATCTGATTTTGAGAAAAAGATATTGAGTCAATTGAATGTGTCTTCCAAAATTCTTTCAATCAAGCCGGATACATTAGAGTATATCTATTCTGAAGGAAAGTCTAAGTTAGTACCTGTCCGCTTTCAGGGAAAAGTGACAGCCGGACTTCAATATTATGTATCAGATACGATTTGTAATCCGGACTCTGTATTAGTTTATGCTCCGGAAGGAATTCTGGATACTATTACCACCGCATATACTCAAAAGATAAACCTGGAGAATATTTCAGATACAACCCGGCGACGAATTCCGCTGAATTCTGAAAGAGGAGTGAAGTTTGTTCCGGCTTCGGTAGAAATGACCTTTCCGGTAGATATTTATACGGAGAAAACAGTAGAGGTGCCATTACACGGAGTTAATTTCCCGGCTGATAAGGCATTACGTACCTTCCCTTCCAAAGTTCAGATTACTTTCCAGGTGGGATTGAAGCGGTTCCGCAGCATAAAAGCAAGCGATTTTATCATCAATATTTCTTACGAAGAGTTGTTGAAGCTCGGTTCTGATAAATATACGGTTAAATTGAAGTCGTTTCCGAGCGGAATCAATCAAATCCGTATTGTTCCTGAGCAAGTAGACTTCTTGATAGAACAAATTACTTCTAATGTCGATTAAGATTGGTATAACCGGTGGTATCGGTAGCGGGAAAAGTGTGGTTTCCAGATTATTTGGAATAATGGGAATTCCTGTTTATATTTCAGATATAGAAGCAAAGCGTATCACGCAGACAGATCCGGTGATTTGTCAGGAACTTTGTGCGCTGGTCGGTCAGGATGTGTTTCAAAATGGTGTGTTGAATCGTTCTTTGTTGGCATCCTATATGTTCGGTCATCCGAATCGTGTGCAGAAAGTGAATGAAATTATTCATCCACAGGTGAAAGAAGATTTTCGTCGGTGGGCTGCCCGGTTTAGTGGTGAACAATTGGTAGGTATGGAGTCTGCCATACTTGTGGAAGCCGGTTTTAGGAGTGAAGTTGATTTTCTGGTTATGGTGTATGCGCCACTGGAAGTGAGAGTGGACCGCGCCATAAAGCGAGATTGTTCATCGAGAGAACTGGTGATGAAGCGTATTGAAGCACAAATGAGTGATGAAGTTAAGAGAAGTCATGCTGATTTCGTGATAGTCAATGATGATGAAACACCGTTAATTCCGCAGGTTTTGGAGCTTATTTCTTTGCTATCTAAAAATAATCATTACCTTTGCTCCGCAAAAAATAATTAATAAATAAAAGGATATATACTATGTTGAAGACTATCTTGTCTATCTCAGGTAAACCGGGATTATACAAACTTATTTCGCAAGGAAAAAATATGTTGATTGTTGAATCAGTCAATGCTGAGAAGAAACGTTTCCCCGCTTATGGTAATGAAAAAATTATTTCTTTGGCCGATATAGCAATGTATACGGACGATGCAGAAGTGCCTTTGTATGATGTGCTGGAAGCTATAAAAGAGAAAGAGAAATCAGCGCAGGCTTCTATCGACCCGAAAAAGGCTACTCATGAACAATTGCGTGAATACTTGGCTGAAGTATTACCAAACTTTGATCGTGAACGCGTATATGTAGCAGATATCAAGAAATTGGTAGCTTGGTATAACATCTTGATTTCTAATGGAATCACAGAATTTAAACCGGAAGGTGAAGTTAAGGAAGAAGCAGCTGCAGAATAATCTGTACCGTTTATTTAATCAAAAATAGAGAACATGATAAGCATTTTAAATGCTTATCATGTTTTTTCGTATAAACACTTGTATGTTCAGAAAAAAATTAGTATTATTTGGGTAATCTTTTACTAAAATAAATATCTTCTACTTATATTGTAAATAATGATGCTTTTTTATGTATCTTTGTCGCTGTTCACTATTCTTGGGAATAGCAGTAGTGAACGGTGAATAACAATAGAGAACAAAAGCGTTATAAAGATATTATTCAAGACTTGAGATCTGGACAATATTGAACTACTTAGGAATAATGTTTAAACGCTCGTGTTCTGCCATGTATGTAAATATGTGGTTGAACATTAGTTGTTTTGCATGATTTAGCTAGTAGATGTCTAAAGCGTCAAGGGGGGGGTAATTGTAGTAAGTTCCCACGCTTTTTATTTTTAATAGCCTTCTAGGGGAGCAGACGGTTTTTGATATAGGGTATGGAGACAATAACAAATAAAGAAGTAAACGTCCGTTTGGACAATGAAAAAGGGACATTATGCCTGACAGGTTTGTTGGCAGGTACAATGGTATTCCTTTACGATTCACAGGGAGAATTAAAAGGCAAACATAAATTTGCTTTGCCTTCATTGACTATGGAAATCCCTCAACAGGGTACCTATGTTTTGGTAATGAGCCATCCGAATTGCCAACCGGAAGTCCGGAGATTTACATATTCAGGGATATAAATAATACCGGTATGCTTCTTATCAAGCATACCGGCATTCTATTTAAATGGAAACTCTTAATTTCTGAATACCAATCCGTCTCCACCAGCGTCAACGGTAATTGCTTTGCTGCGGTCGACTTCTTGGGAAAGTAACTTTTTGGATAGATCGTTCAATAGATAACGTTGAATAGCCCTCTTTACCGGACGAGCTCCAAATTCTGGATCATATCCCACTTGAGATAAGAAGTCCAATGCTCCTTCCGTCAGTTTCAGTTCCACTCCGTTTTCGGCAAGCATTTTCTGAACTCCCTTGATTTGTAAGAGTACGATCTGCTTGATTTCCTTTTCATTCAATGGTAAGAACATGATCGTTTCATCAATACGGTTCAGGAATTCCGGGCGAATCGTCTTTTTCAACATATTCATGACTTCCTTCTTCGTTTCTTCAATCACTTCTTCTTTATTGGAACCGTGCAACTTCTCCATCTGACTTTGTATATAAGAACTACCCATATTCGAAGTCATGATGATGATTGTATTTTTGAAGTTGACCACCCTTCCTTTATTGTCAGTCAGTCGTCCGTCATCCAATACCTGTAACAGGATATTGAAAACATCCGGATGAGCTTTTTCTATCTCGTCAAACAGGACAACAGAGTAAGGTTTCCGACGTATAGCTTCTGTCAGCTGACCGCCTTCATCATATCCTACGTATCCCGGAGGCGCTCCGACTAAACGGGAAACACTGTGCTTTTCCTGATACTCGCTCATGTCGATACGAGTCATCATCGTTTCGTCATCGAACAGGAATTCTGCCAATGCCTTCGCCAGTTCGGTCTTACCTACACCGGTGGTTCCGAGGAAAATGAACGAGCCAATCGGACGTTTCGGATCCTGTAATCCGGCACGACTACGGCGCACGGCATCTGCCACGGCTTCAATCGCTTCATCCTGACCGATTACACGTTGATGAAGTTCCTCTTCCAAGTGCAATAGTTTATCCTTTTCACTTTGCAGCATCTTGCTGACAGGAATACCTGTCCAACGGGAAACAACATCGGCAATGTCCTCAGCATCTACCTCTTCCTTAATCATGGCTTTATCGCCTTGCATATCACGTAGCTGCTTTTGAGTATCTTCTATCTCTTTGTCCAAAGCCTGAAGTTTACCGTAACGGATTTCGGCTACTTTACCATAGTCACCTTCACGTTCAGCTTTTTCTGCTTCAAATTTAAGATTCTCTATCTCAACCTTATTCTGCTGGATTTTATCCATCAGTGTTTTTTCACTCTGCCATTTGGCTTTAAAGGACTTTTCCTGTTCTTTAAGTTCGGCAAGCTCCTTACCGATGATTTCCAGTTTCGGTTTATCGTTTTCACGTTTAATAGCTTCCCGTTCGATTTCCAGCTGCTTGATTTTGCGGGAGATTTCATCCAGTTCTTCAGGAACAGAATCTACCTCCATACGCAGTTTGGCTGCAGCTTCATCCATCAGGTCAATGGCTTTATCCGGCAGGAAACGATCGGTAATATAACGGCTACTCAATTCGACGGCTGCAATGATGGCATCATCTTTGATACGCACATGGTGATGGTTCTCGTAACGCTCTTTCAGTCCACGAAGGATAGAAATAGTACTCAAGTTGTCCGGTTCATCCACTTGTACGATTTGGAAACGACGCTCCAAAGCTTTGTCCTTTTCGAAGTACTTTTGATATTCGTCGAGGGTTGTTGCTCCGATAGAACGTAATTCTCCACGAGCTAAGGCAGGTTTTAGAATGTTTGCAGCATCCATGGCGCCTTCACCCTTTCCGGCTCCTACCAGTGTATGAATCTCATCAATGAACAGAATTATATCACCTTCTGATTTCTTCACTTCATTGACAACTGATTTCAGTCGTTCTTCAAACTCACCTTTATACTTTGCACCGGCAACCAGTGCTCCCATATCCAATGAATAGACCTGTTTGTTTTTCAGGTTTTCAGGTACATCTCCTCGAAGGATACGATGTGCCAAGCCTTCTACGATTGCTGTCTTACCAGTTCCCGGTTCACCGATTAGAATCGGATTATTCTTTGTACGGCGGCTCAATATCTGGAGTACCCGGCGGATTTCTTCATCACGTCCAATTACAGGATCCAGTTTTCCGCTACGGGCAGCTTCGTTCAGGTTGATAGCGTACTTTTCCAATGATTGATAAGTATCTTCACTAGATTGTGACGTTACTTTTTCTCCTTTCCTCAACTCGCTGATGGCATTGCGTAATTCTTTTTCCGTCATACCGGCATCTTTCAAGATAGTGGAGACGGTACTTTTCACAGTCAGCAATGCTAGTATGATATGCTCTAATGAAACAAACTCATCGCCCATTTCTTTAGAATACTGTGTTGCTTTCTGCAATACTTCGTTAGATTCACGACTCAGATACGGTTCTCCGCCGGATACTTTTGGCAGGGAGTCGATCTGTTTGTCGACAACAAGAGCTACCTGCTGTCCGTTCATGCCAAGTTTCTGGAAGATGAAGTTAGTGACATTTTCACCCACCTTCATTACTCCCTGCATGATGTGGACAGGTTCAATGGCTTGTTGTCCCCGGCTTTGTACCAGGTTCACGGCCTCCTGTACCGCTTCTTGAGATTTGATGGTAAAATTGTTAAAGTTCATATCTTTGTTCTCCTTTCTTATTTCACGTTTTTAATAACACCTAAGAGGGCGCAAAAGATTTGCCAAGTATAAAAATATGACAAAATAGCATGAGTATTAAGGAGTTAAAGGACAAAATGACCTTTTTATCTGGGAGTAACTGACGAATTTGCTATAAAATATCATTTGTTACCTGATACGCTTGTTTGTGTAATCTTAGCCTGTGATGAAAGAAAATAAATATTGAAAAGTGGATAAATAAAAGTATTGTAGTATCTTTATCCGCTGTAATAATATAGATGGTATATGAGTGATAAGCCCCAAATAAAACTTGCTGAAGCAGTGGTGTTGATTGACGCTGCTTTTTTGAATTTTGTAATAACAGATATAAAAGGATATTTTGAAGAAACTTTGCATCGTTCTTTACAAGAGATAGACCTTTCGATGTTGACCACCTATATAACCTTGGATGCAGGGATTACAGAAGGGAAGAACGAGGTGCAATTTCTTTTTGTGTATGATAAAGAATCCAGTCGATTGCAATATTGCCAACCTTCCGATTTGCAGGAAGAATTGAATGGAGTTGCGTTTCAGAGCCCTTATGGTGAATATTCTTTTGCCAGCGTTCCGTCGGAAGGAATGGTGTCAAGAGAAGATTTGTTTTTGGATTTACTCTCTATCGTTTCCGATTCGTCAGACGTGAAAAGGATGATCGTTATTTCTTTCAATGAGGAGTATGGAAAGAAAGTGACTGATGCTTTGCATGAAGTGAAAGGCAAAGAGGTCATTCAATTCCGTATGAATGAGCCCGAACTTCCGGTGGATTATAAATGGGATATGCTGGCTTTCCCTGTCATGCAGGCGTTGGGGATAAAAGCGGAAGAATTGCAATAACTATTGTGCTTTTATTCTTTCTGTAATTCATTATTCGTCATTGATTTCTTAACTGTTAATCATAATTGCCGTGTCCGATTTTCGTTTAAAAGTATTTCAGAGCGTAGCGAAGAATCTAAGCTTTACGAAGGCTTCGCAAGAATTGTTTGTCAGTCAACCTGCTATCACCAAACATATTCAGGAGCTGGAGACTTACTATCAAGCTCGTTTATTCGACCGTCAAGGGAGCAAAATCTCACTGACTAAGGCCGGAGAATTGCTGCTGAAACATAGCGAGAAAATCCTGGACGATTATAAACAATTAGAATATGAGATGCATCTGTTGCATAATGAATATATCGGCGAACTGAAATTGGGGGCCAGTACTACGATTGCGCAATATGTACTTCCTCCTCTGTTAGCGAACTTTATAGCCAAGTTTCCGCAAATCAATCTTTCTTTGATTAATGGAAATTCCCGGGGAGTGGAAGCTGCCTTGCAAGAGCATCGGATTGATTTGGGACTGGTCGAAGGGATCTTCCGCTTACCTAATCTGAAATATACTCCATTTTTGCAAGACGAACTGGTTGCCGTGGTGCATACACAGAGTAAATTAGCTGTCACGGATGAGATTACTCCGGAAGATTTGCTGAATATTCCTTTGGTTTTGCGGGAGAGGGGCTCCGGTACATTAGATGTGTTTGAACGTGCCTTATTGCAACATAATCTCAAACTTTCTTCTTTTAATGTATTGATGTATCTCGGTAGTACAGAGAGTATCAAGCTTTTTTTGGAACATACGGACTGTATGGGAATTGTTTCTATCCGTTCGGTGCATAAAGAGCTTGTAGCTGGCAATCTCCGTGTAGTCGAAATAAAAGGAATGCCGATGCTGCGCGAATTTAACTTTGTACAGCTGCAAGGGCAGGAGGGAGGATTGTCACAGGTGTTTATGCGTTTCGCCGGACATCATAGTAAAAGCCTGTAAGTTTGTCTTTTTCTCTCGTGCAATCGCTTCTCCAGAATAAGAAAAATGGTTCTTCGTCAAATTTGGTGGTACTTCTTCTATTGTGAATAAATAATCTTCGCTCTCAGTAGTTTAATTCCTGCCCTATTGTACATCTGTCTTTTTACCGCTTTAATTTTATTCACTGTCCCCTC